>MDTE01006996.1_pt1 | contig 23125 bp, 22 predicted proteins | sample 811231 | NCBI WGS metagenome assembly MDTE01 (sample SAMN05326651, study PRJNA326480) | marine metagenome | isolation source: seawater | place: Indian Ocean: Red Sea | collected 2010 | reverse complement strand
ATGGATCAAGATCACCATCCATAACAGCCTGCACATCGGTTGTTTCTTCCTCAGTTCTCAAGTCTTTCACCATTTGATAAGGGTGAAAGACATAATTTCTAATTTGATTACCCCATGCTGCTTCAACAATATCCCCACGAATATCAGCAATTTCTGCAGCACGTTGCTCTTGAGCAATGATTAAGAGTTTTGCTTTTAGCAACGCCATAGCCTTCTCCTTATTTTGCAGCTGTGAACGCTCTTGTGTACAACGAACAGCCAAACCTGTAGGTGTGTGGAGAATTCGCACCGCAGTCTCAACCTTGTTCACATTTTGACCACCAGCGCCTCCAGAACGACTTGTTGTCACCTCTAGATCCTTCTCAGGAATTTCTAACTCAACCTCGTGATCAAGTTTTGGCATAACCTCAACACCAGCGAAACTAGTTTGCCTCTTCCCATTTGCATTGAAAGGAGAAATTCGAACTAGGCGATGAGTGCCTTTCTCATGCTGGAGATATCCATAAGCATGACGGCCTTCAATTTCAACTGTGGCACTCTTAATTCCAGCTTCTTCACCTTCCGACAGCTCATCTACTGTGACCTTCATGCCGTGATCTTCAGCCCAACGGGTATACATGCGCAATAACATTTGAGCCCAATCCTGCGCATCTGTACCGCCTGCTCCGGCATTGATTGACAAAACAACTCCTTCCTTGTCATAAGGTCCACTTAAAAGGCGTTCCAACTCCCAACGGTCAAGGTCTATAGACAACTGGTCTAGGCCAGCAGACGCCTCTGTAAGGATCTCTTCATCTGGTTCCACCTCGTAAAGCTCAAGAGTGGCTTTTGCATCTTCAATAACACTTTGCCATTGACTCAACTCGGACAACTGGGCCTTCACTTCATCCAACTGTCGCATATGCTTCTGCGCATTCTGCTGGTTATTCCAAAAATCTTTTTGAGCCGCAAGTTGTTCAAGGTCCTGTTGTCGAGCTGTTAAAGCAGGTACGTCAAAGACAGTCCTGAGCTTTGCCCAGGCGGTTAATAAGCTCAGAAAGGTCTCTTTTGAAATCAGTGAGATCTAGCAAAAGTTAACTCGCAGTGACAAAAACGAAGCTATCAGCTTAGTGAACAAAATAGGATCTTAATCAAGGCACTACCATCCAAATGGCAAAAGTTGAAATCTACACCTGGCAATCATGCCCATTTTGCATCAAAGCAAAAGCCCTACTAGAGCAGAAAGGCGTGAATTACATTGAACATGCAATTGATGGAGATCATGCAACAAGAAGGTTAATGACAGAACGATCAGAAGGGCGCAGCACAGTTCCTCAAATCTTTATTGATGAAATAGGAATTGGAGGATGTGATGATCTACTCGCACTGGATAAAAGTGAAAAACTAGACATTCTCCTTGGCCTAACGAAATAAGGCAATGAATCATCTTTTCGTAATTGATCCCATAGAAGACATAAATCCTTCTAAAGATTCCTCAGCCGCTTTGATGCAAGCAGCAAACCGTGCATCAATTGGAGTATGGATCTGCACACCCTCTGATCTACAAGCACGTGGTGATAAGGCATGGGTGGTTACAAATCCTGTCATTCCGGATCCATGGATCAATATTTCAAGTCCTCAAAGCAAGCCACTAACTGAATTCAATTGCATTTGGATGCGCAAAGATCCTCCTGTCAATGAAGCTTATTTATATGCGACCCATTTACTTGAAGTGGCAGAACGTGATGGGGTCGTAATCCTAAACAAACCAGCATCTTTAAGGGCCTGGAATGAGAAGCTTGGTGCACTACGTTTCAGCCACTTGATGGCTCCTACACTAGTTGCAAGTAGAGTGGTTGAACTGGCTGACTTTGCAAAAGAGCATGGAGAAGTAGTTATAAAACCATTAGGTGGAAAAGGAGGGCAAGGTGTCATTCGAGTTGCAAAAGATGCACCTGGCTTAGAAGCCTTGCTCGAGTTAATGACTGATCAAGAATCCTTGCCCGTAATGATGCAATGCTTTCTCTCAGAAGTCTCAAGAGGTGACAAGCGCATCTTGTTAGTTGATGGGAAGCCTTTAGGAGCTGTAAACCGTCGACCCAAATCTGGAGATTTCCGTAGCAATCTTGCATTAGGAGGTATGGCAGAAGCCACAAAGCTTTCTATACGTGAACATGAAATCTGCGATGAACTTGCTCAGGAACTAAAAACACAAGGTTTATTCTTCGTTGGCATCGATGTCATTGGTGGGATGCTCAGTGAAATTAATGTAACCAGTCCTACTGGCATCAGAGAAGTTGAGCGTCTTATGAATTTCCCACTGGCTGATCAAGTGATTACTCGATTAACAGAGCGCCTTGATTGAAGGTCAAGTTGATCAGCTAAAACCGCAAGCTTAAGGCCAACTTCTTGAAGCTCTCTTTCAGCTATTGAACCCCTAACCAATCCTGCTCCTGCAGTCAATTCCAATTCGTTACCACGCACATTTCCACACCGAATAGCAACTCTAAACTCTGCATTGCCAGAATTATCAATCCAACCTATTGGCGCGGCATAATTTCCACGCTCAAACGGTTCTAATGTTCTCAACCAACTTATCGCCTCTCTTCGAGGGAAACCTGCAACAGCTGGTGTGGGGTGCAAAGCCTCCACCAAAGACAACGGAGGATTCTTACTAGCGACAGCAGTAATAGGAGTATGGAGATGTAACAATTTGCCATGTCTAGCCAGTTGAGGGCGTCTTGCTCGTCGAGGTTGTAAGCCTTGATTAATCAATTGATTAGTAATTGAAGAAACAACTAATTCATGCTCTCTTAAATCCTTGTCAGATCTAAGCAACAAATAGCCATCATCTTCTCTAGTAGCAGTACCTGCTAATGCATCAATTTGAAGTTGTCCATTTCGAAGACTTAGTAATCTTTCAGGAGAAGCACCGAAAAAAGCTTCGTCTTCATTACGTTGCCAAAGGAAACGTCTACTACCTGGTTGCTGTACTCGAAGGCGAGAAAGTATTGACAAAGGATCTAATGGTGCTTTCAACCAAATAGATTGACGAACAGCAAGGACTAATTTGTCCAAGATGCCCTGATTTACAAGTTGAATGCCTCGAATTAAGGCAGGTCTATAACAATCTTGCCATTGCTGTGGGAAGGTCAAACCAGAGCTCATATGTATAGCAACCCGCTCTTTAGGCTCTGATTTTTGAGCAAGGCGTTTACTCATAAGCCAAACTTCTTCAGCAAGCTCTCTAACTTCTGCCTCATGCGTAGCAACAGCTGTCAAGCGCAACCAACACTGATGGCCTTGTCGACTAAGCTGCCATCTCGGGAGAACAGCCTGAACAGCAGGGGTAAGACCTTTAACTCTCTGTCGTTCTGAACTTTGTTCGAAAAACGAAAATGCCAAAAGTATCCTAGGGGAGGCAGAAGAGGGCGCTTCAGGAGCAACATCAACAAGGCGACCTAATGCTGCATCACTGAAACGCTGAGCCAACTCAAATCTTCTAGGGCCCGATAATTCCAAATATTGACATCTTCCTGATGCTGCAAGGCAACGACCTGGAGAACCATCCCAAAGAAAGCGAAATTTCTCATTTTCAGCTAATAAGGGCACCTGACAAAGAGGATCAACTCCTTTAATTGGTAATGCCACGCTCAAAACAGGCTCATCAACCCTCCTGCCCCCCCACCCTTGGGCTAATGCAGTCAAAATGTCACTAAAAGTGGTTCCAGCCGTCATACCAAATACGCGCTGATCACACGGACTGTTCAAATGTATAAAACGTCACCAGGCAAAAAAGGGATTAATTCCATGCAAAAACCACAGGATGTTGCATCCCTTTACTCCACAAACGCTCAAAAACGTCAGCTTTGGAAAGCCGCAATCAAGTGGCCTCTATACTCAGTCGCTGTAATGCCAGTGCTTTTAGCGGCAGGATGGCGAATAAGTGACGGGCAAAGTATTCGCTTAGAGCAATTAATAGGATTTTTGATTGCCTCAGTATTACTTTTGCTGTGGGAAAACCTAACTAATGACCTTTTTGATGCAGATACTGGCATAGATGAATGCAATAAACCTCATTCTGTTGTTGCATTACTAGGGCGCAAACAACCTGTTCGCAATCTGGCTTACAGCTCACTGGTAACAGGGTTAGGGTTAATAGTAGTTCTTGCATTAAGAAGTAACCCAGCAGTATTTGGTCTAGTTATGGCAAGCTGTGCACTGGGTTATCTCTATCAAGGCCCACCTTTTCGACTCGGATACCACGGCCTAGGTGAACCACTTTGTTGGCTTGCCTTTGGCCCCTTTGCCACCGCTGCAGCTCTATTAGTCCTCTCACCTGTCAACAATCCCGACTCAAGTATCCCTTGGGCATTAGCTATCACTATTGGAGCTGGTCCTGCACTTGCAACGACTCTTGTACTGTTCTGCTCACACTTTCATCAAGTTGCAGAAGATGCAGCACATGGGAAACGATCTCCTTTAGTTCGATTAGGGACAAAGCGTTCGGCAGCACTTATCCCCTGGTTTCTGGGCATAACACTCTTCTTTGAAGTAATCCCAATAATTCAAGGTTCTTGGCCAATAACAGCATTGCTCGGAGTTATTGGCTTACCTCAAGGAATTGCCCTTATGCACCTACTGAATAGATATCACAATAACCCTCAAAAAATCATTAATAGCAAATTCCTAGCCTTGCGTTTTCAAGCATTAAATGGTCTCGGATTAAGTCTAGGTCTCGCACTTGGGCCAACCATTGGATCCAATTTGTAACCTCAGGTCTAAGAAAATGCGGCTCAAGGTAGATGTGAAGCCTTTCTCATTTCGGCTCATTCAAACCTTAATAACCTCTCAAGGGATTCTTAAAGATAAAAAGGGCTGGTTGCTTCGTATTGAAAGCCAATGCGGTCATTCTGGCTGGGGTGAGGTGTCACCCCTTTACCAAGGTGAATGGATCAAATGTCAAAAGTTTCTCAAAAGCATCAACAAGGAAGTATCGCGTCAAGAATTAGAAGCTGGAATAAATATTTGGCCTGGGGCATTGGCATTTGGTATAGGTGCTGCCTTAGCTGAACTGGATGGTTTAATTGGATCAAGACAAAATGGTTGGCTAAAAGCTCCTCAATCAGCCTTCTTATTACCAAAGAACCAATCACTTTTAGAGACAATAGATTCCGTGCTCCAAAAGAAAAGTCTCAAAAATCATCCCATGACCTTTAAATGGAAGATTGCCATTGAATCATTTACAAAAGAAAAAGAGTTACTCTTTCAGATTCTGGAACGTCTACCTTCAAACACTCGTCTAAGAATAGACGCCAATGCTGGTCTTAATCGTATTCAAGCTCAGAAATGGGCAGATATTTTGCGCCACGAGACAAGACTCGAATGGCTAGAACAGCCACTACATAGAGAAGATTTTGAAGGCCTTAATTCATTGGCAAAACAAATACCCGTCGCTCTTGATGAATCACTATATGTAAAACCATCTCTACGTAAAGATTGGCAAGGCTGGCAAATACGTCGGCCACTTTTAGAAGGTGATCCACGGATCCTCCTTAAGGAACTAGAACAAGGAGTCGGCTATCGAATGGTTAGTACAGGGTTTGAAACAGGGATTGGACTTCGTTGGGTACATCACCTCGCAGCCTTACAACAACAGGGCCCAACACCAACAGCACCTGGGCTGGCGCCTGGCTGGTGCCCTCAGAGCCCACTTTTTAATTCCAATCCAATGTTGGTTTGGGAGGCTTTATGAAAGAACTTGTCAGCCTAAGGTGCGATCCCACGAACTTAAGGAAATGCTCTATACGACTCACTAAAGGTCTTGAAAAAGGCCTTTGGGTTCAATTGTCAGCAACGGAAGGACCACATGAAGTCATACCTCATCAGCTTTTACCATTAGGTCCTGGAATTATCATCGCAAGTGGAGGGAGTTATGGGGGTGCTCAACAATGCCTCCTACCACGCTCTCACCTAGATAAATCAGCTAGAGCAACAGGCAAATGGCTTCTCAGTCAGGGACTAGAGCCTCAATCCTGTTTAGTACTAAACCCATTACCATTTCATCATGTCAGTGGACTCATGCCTTGGTGGAGAAGTCGTTCTTGGGAATGTAAACATCAATGGCTCATATCTTCATTAATTCGTAATCCAATTCAATTAGAAAAATTCTGCAAGTCAATATTCCGCAAGCATACTGGGCCACTACTTGTTTCATTAGTTCCCACTCAATTACATCGCCTAATCAACCATCCCGCAGGATTAAGTTGGTTACAAGCCTTTGATGTGATTTGGATAGGAGGATCAGCCCTTCCAGCAGAGTTAGCAGAAAATGCAAGAAGAAAAAAAATTCGTTTAGCACCTTGTTATGGAGCGACTGAAACAACTGCAATGGTTACTGTTCTTTCGCCTGATGCATTCTTAACAGGGGAATCAGGTTGCGGTAATCCTTTAGAAGATGTTTCACTACGTATTAATTCCAATGGGGCATTAGAGGTCAAAACCCCAAGACTTGCCAAAGCAGCTTGGAAAGATGGGCATTTAAAAAATATCAACAATAAAAATGGCTGGTGGCAATCAGGAGACTTAGCTCAATTAACTTTAAAAAATTGTTTATATCATCTAGAAATTCTCGGCCGCCTAGACACAGCTATTCACTCAGGAGGAGAAACAATTTTTCCAGAACAATTAGAAACAAAGTTAATTACAGTTATAAAACAACATGGGCTACCTATTGAAAAGATTCTTTTATTGCCAATTCACGATAAAGAATGGGGACAAAGACTTATCGCATTAGTTAAATTGGAAGGTCCGTTAACCACAGTTAGTCAAATAGAATATATCGATTATCTAAAAAGAATTGTCAGAACATGGCCGCCTGCTGAACGCCCTTTAGCCTGGCTTCAATGCTCTGAATTAACACCTAATAATTTAGATAAATGGGAACGTTCAAAATGGGAAGGTTGGATGAAGAAAAACCTTTCCAAAAATCCAATCAACTCATAATGGCCTTGGTCCCAAATTAATAGATGATGCTTCTAACCATCTATTAATATCCTCAGGTAGATCACAACGCTGCCTTGTCTCAGGATTAATTGCAATATGGCGAATGATACTTTGAGCTGCCTGTTTGCCGTCGCATTTAAACTTACTCTGAACCTGAAAACTAGTCATATCAACTTTTTCAGGTACTAGGGTAATTTCTAAGTTATCGCCTGCCTTTATAGGAAATCGAAAATTCGCTTCGCAATGAACAATAGGCAAGGCAATTTTTACCCTGCTTTCACTATATTCACCACTAGGAAAAATATCAGAATAATTCAAGCCATACTTACACAGACTATCTTCCCAAGCTTCATGACACCAACGCAGCAAATTGTGAAAATGAATGACACCTGCTGCATCTGTTTCGCCAAAACGAACAATGCGCGTAAACAGCAACCAATTCTCAGGATTGTTAGACAACAAAACTACAATTAGCGATCAACTGACCCCATAATGACGTCAATTGATCCAAGGATCGCCATGATATCAGCGACTTTCGCACCTTTAAGGATATGAGGCAAAATCTGCAAATTGTTTAAATCAGCAGCACGTATTTTGAACCTCCAAGGAGTGACTTCATTCTTCCCTTGCAGAAATACACCTATCTCTCCCTTCCCTGACTCCAAACGGGTATATAACTCACCATTAGGAATTTTAAAAGTGGGTGCAACTTTTTTGGCCACATACTGATAATCAAAGCCTACAAATGGACTGCTTTTCCCTTCTGCAAGCCGTTGCGCCTCTAGATTTTCAGTTGGTCCGCCAGGAATCATCTCACACGCTTGCTTAAGAATTTTCAATGATTGACGCATCTCCTCTATACGTACTCGATAACGGGCATAACAATCACCCTCTTTTTCCCAGGCAATATCCCAGTCAAAATCGTCATAACACTCATAATGATCTACCTTTCGCAAGTCCCACGCCACTCCTGATGCGCGAAGCATCGGTCCAGAAAGACTCCAATTTATAGCTTCTTCACGACCAATTGTGCCCAAGCCTTCAATACGTCTACGAAAGATTGGATTATTTGTAATTAGCTTTTCGTATTCATCAATTTTAGGACCAAACCAATTGCAGAAATCTCTACATTTAGAGAGCCAACCCCATGGCAGATCACAGGCAACACCACCTATACGAAAATAATTATTATTAATGAGACGTTGACCCGTTGCAGCTTCCCAAAGGTCATAAATCATCTCTCGTTCACGAAAAATATAAAAGAAAGGTGTCTGCGCACCCACATCTGCCAAAAAAGGACCAAGCCAAAGTAGATGATTGGCAATACGATTTAGCTCGAGCATCAAAACCCGGATATAGCTAGCACGCTTTGGCACTGAAATGTTGGCTAATCGCTCTGGTGCATTTACTACTATCGCTTCGTAAAACATCCCAGCCGCATAATCCATACGGCTTACGTACGGAACAAACATGACGTTCGTTCTATTTTCAGCAATTTTCTCCATCCCACGATGGAGGTAACCGATGACTGGCTCACAATCAATAACATCTTCTCCATCCAAGGTGACTACTAAGCGCAAAACACCATGCATAGAAGGATGGTGGGGGCCAAAGTTCACCACCATTGGCTCCGTGCGCGTTTCCAGTTGCGTCATGGGGCCAAATCAGAATTTCTAATACTTAGATCTTAGGAAGAAACCATGCCGAACCAATCTCCCAATAAACATTTGCATTTCCAGCACTTGCCTGTGATGGCAAATGAAGTACTTGAATCAATCAATAATTTGCCTGCCAAACTACTTAATGGCGGCTTAATAATTGATGCAACTATTGGTGGAGGTGGGCATTCCTCCTTAATTTTAAAAGCACATCAAAACTTAAAAGTTATTGGATTGGATCAAGACGAATCAGCCAGGGCAGCAGCAATTGAGCGATTAGCCCATTTTGGTTCCCGTGTAGAGGTCATAAATGCAAATTTCGCTAATTACGAGCCAAAAGAGCAAGCAATTATGGTTCTAGCTGATCTAGGAGTCAGCAGTCCGCAACTGGATACCGGTGGCAGGGGTTTTAGCTTCAGATTAAACGGGCCCCTAGATATGCGAATGAACCAAAAAACAGGAATCACAGCTGCAGAACTCCTGGAAAAGGTAGATGAAAGCAAGCTGGCAGATATCATTTACACAAATGGGGAAGAAAGGTTCTCTAGAAGAATTGCCAAAAAAATAAAAACAGATTTATTAAAAAAAGGACCTTATGAAGGAACTATTGCCTTGGCAGAGGCTATATCAAGCTGTTATCCGCCGAAATTACGTTATAGAAGAATTCACCCTGCAACTAGAACTTTTCAGGCTATAAGAATAGCCGTAAATAACGAACTAGAAGTGCTGGATCGCTTTCTTCAACAATCACCAAGCTGGCTTCGGCAAGAAGGGCTAATCAGCATTATCAGTTTTCATTCTCTTGAAGATAGAAAAGTCAAGCAAGCATTTCTTAATGATGAGCGCTTAGAAAGGCTGACTCGTAAACCAGTACAAGCAAGCTCTAAAGAAGTATCATTAAACCCACGTAGCAGAAGTGCAAAGTTTAGAATAGCAATAAGGAAAGATTAATAGCCTATATTCCAATAATCTAGGTTGAAAGTATTTACTAGTAAAAAATGATCTCAAAATCACTGTCATTCTCTTAATCTACTAATCGCATCAAAAAGAATATCAACCGCACTATCGACTTCTTCAAGTGTCGTTTCTCGACCAATACTAATCCTAAGAGATGCTTCTGCCTCTTCTTTAGTTCTACCAATAGCTCTCAAAACATGTGAAGGTTTTCCTTGACTACATGCAGAGCCGCTACTGCAATTTAAAAGAGGACGCAAGCTATTTTGCAACATGCTTCCTCTTACTCCTAGAATAGTAAAGTTTAAATTATTTGGCAAACGATGTTCCATTGAACCATTAATAATTAAGTCAGGTATCTTTTCGCTTAACCTATTCCAAAATTCATTGCGTAAGGAAGAAATTCTTTCTTGTCGTACATTTAAGTTATTAAAGGCAAGCTCTGCAGCTTTAGCCATTCCAATCACTAATGGGATTGGTACAGTCCCTGATCGAATCCCCTGTTCTTGGCCCCCTCCCCATTGTAAAGGGATAATAGGCAATTCATTCCTAATAACTAATGCACCAATTCCCTTTGGCCCGTAAATCTTATGCCCACTAAAGCTTAAAAAATCTATTTCAAGTTGATCTATATCAAAGCTAAATTGACCAAAAGCTTGCGAAGCATCACTATGCAAAATGACTCCTCTTTTTTTGCATAATTCTGAAAATTCTTTAAGTGGTTGTATTACTCCTATTTCATTATTAGCCATCATTATACTAACCAAAATAGTATCATCTTGGAATGCTTCTTCTAACTTTTCAGGTAAAAGAATTCCATCAGAAGAAGGCTTCATTTCAGTAAGCTGAAACCCTTCTTTTTGTAATTGTCTCAGCGGATCAATCACCGAAGAATGTTCGGTTGCCAGAGTAATTAAATGGCCAGGCCTACGCATACTTAAAGATCTTGCACGTGCATATCCAAGTAACGCCAAGTTATTCGCCTCAGTAGCCCCACTGGTAAATATCAATCTCTCAGGCTTGATTCCGAGGCATGTCGCTAATTGTTCTCTTGCTAAGCTCAACGCTGCAGAAGCATGCAAGCTCGCACGGCTATAACCACTCGAAGCATTTCCCCACAACTCATACCAATAAGGCTCCATAGCAGCGACAACCTCATGAGAGCAAGGCGTAGTTGCTTGATAATCAAAGTTCAAAGGTGCTTTCTGATTAATCACACGGTCAAAAATTTGTTTCATACTGACAAGGGCTATTATCTGTGCTTGCAGAAATCTTTTTTCAAAAGCAAATTGATGCAAGAACTCTCTTTAAGATTTTCTTTTGATCTGCAACTCAAAGTCAATTTACAAAGGGTTTAGATTTCTTGCTGCCGTCTCATTTAGTTAATTGATGAGCGAAACTCAAACCTCACTCAACGAAGTCATTAAACAACCTCGACTGCTTCTGGTTGATGACGAGCCTGGACTACGAACAGCAGTTCAGGCCTACCTGGAAGATGAAGGTTTTGAAGTGACCACTGCTGTAGATGGCGAGGAAGGATGGCAACTAGCTCAACAGTTATTCCCGGACGTCGTTCTTAGTGATGTGATGATGCCAAGATGTGATGGCTACGCACTATTAAAGCGACTTAGGGAAGATGAGCGCCTTGGTGGTACACCAGTAATCTTTCTAACAGCCAAGGGAATGACAATTGATCGTACCCAGGGATACTTAGCAGGGGTGGATGATTATATTTCTAAACCCTTCGATCCTGATGAGCTAATTGCTCGTGTGCGAAATGTAGTCAAAAGACAAGAGAGATTATTAACAGAAGCCGCCAGATTTGCCGATGCTGATGTTGGTCAAATGGCCAGGCAAATTACAGAAATACGTTCGATGCTTACGCAAGGTGAAGCAGTGCCATCAAGAGATGTAATCATACCCAACTTCACTCCAAGAGAAGCAAGTGTTCTGCAATTAGTGGCTGAAGGATTGATGAACAAAGAAATTGCACGAAAACTTGAAACATCTATTCGCAATGTAGAGAAATATGTAAGCAGGCTTTTTATCAAAACAGAAACATCTAGCCGAACTGAGTTAGTTAGATATGCTCTAGAGAATCATTTGGTAACTTAATTAGTTGGCAATATATAAACCCAACCAAAAGAGAAAGTGGCTACCCAAAACTTATAATCAAGGCTGGGTATATTGCGAGAGAATTAATCATATAGATAACAAGAAGAGCTTAGTAGATTTTCTCTCTTCTAAGTATAAGCATTCATCCTCAGAAGTATGGGAAAAGCGATTAGCAGATGGTCAGATCAAAATAAATTACAAGACGGTAAATGATAATCAAATACTTCATGTTCAAGATCTCATCCATTGGAATCGCCCACCTTGGGAAGAGCCTGGTGTACCTGCATCTTGGGATGTGGTTTTCGATAACGGAGATGTGCTAGTCATAAATAAGCCATCTGGTTTACCAACAACTCCAGGTGGAGGCTTTTTAAAGCATACATTAAGTGCGATGCTTGATTTAAAATATAAAAAAGAAAATGATTATTCGATACCAAAACCAATCCACAGGCTTGGCAGATATACTTCTGGTTTAATTCTATGTGCAAGAAAAAAAAAGACCCGTAATGCTCTATGCGCACTATTTCGCGAACAGAATAAAAGAGAAATGTTCTTTCAGCGGATCTATCGTGGATTAGCTATTAGCAATTCAATTTTAAACTCAAGCAACTCAATCAAAATTGAATCACCTATATCAAAGCATTCTCACCCATTTCTTGGCGAAATCTGGAATACAGATAATCAACAGACACAAATGCTTAATCTAAAGGAGATTCAAAATACCAAGTTAAGCGCTCTAACTAAGATCAAGCTACTGGAAAGGCGAGAGTCGGAAGATCTTCTCGAAATTTCTATTCATACAGGTCGTCCGCATCAAATCAGAATTCATCTTGCATCTATAGGAACTCCACTGATAGGAGACCCGCTTTACATAGGAAACGGAAAGTTATCAAGAAATGCATTGCCTGGACAAGGTGGCTATCTATTGCACTCCTACCAACTAATTAACATCCCAATAGATAATAAAATGTATTCATTTGAAGCCCCACTTCCGAAAAAGTTAAAGCGGGCAACCCATGATTAATTATTGTCAAACATCAGATCTTTTCAACTCAATTAACTCAGAAAAATAAAAAGGAGCTTGATTAAGTTTGCTTTTTGATAATTGAAAGCCAGACTCTTTAGCAGCCCTTAGTATCCCTTCTTTTCGAAGAGTATATGCTCGAGTGGTTTTACTTGGCCCCGGGAAAAGCTGACCAATGCGTTTTAACAATGCCAAGAATGGCGTATAAGGAGCAAAACTAACAATCAATTTTTCTTCAGATAAGCTGCAAAGGTGGCGAACCATCTCTTCTGCTTGCTGTTGAGGGTAATGAATAAAAACATCTAAACAAATAACTGTATGAAATGAACCATGCACACTTTCCAAATCTGAAGTTGTAAGAGTAATGCGGCTCAAATCAAGCTTTAACTCCTCTGCACGACGTCTAGTTTCATCAACCATTGCTTGAGAAATATCACTAGCTGCAATCGAGCCTGCACCCATTGCAGCTAAAGGAAGGGATAGGCTTCCAACCCCACAACCAGCGTCGCAAAAGCTCATCTGACTGAGATCACCAGAGGCCTTCAACCAAGTAAGTACATCATCAACAGTCTTCTGATGACCAATACGAATATTTCGCTGAACCTTATTAACGTCTTTGCTATCACTATAAATCCGATTCCAACGGTCAAAACCCATGCCGTTAAAGTAGCTTTCTACTTCAGACTTCTCAGCCTGTTTCAGCTCATTCTGCTCTTCAGTAGACATTGATTCAAAGTCATTCCGACGAATCTTAAGCAGCACGCTGCCAAGAAAGCTCATCGTACTCAGACTTCATAGTCCATCGCAGCAGAGTATTGAGAGGTTTACCAAGTAAAAAGTCTTTTGGGGTCTGAGCTTTCTCTAAAACAAGACGGGGTGCAATGGTTGCAGACCAAATTGCCGAAGATGGCTCCCCACTCCATCTCGATAAATTTTTACAAGAATCTAATAATGAAACCGTTGAACCTGCAAGAGTGCCGCTTTCAAGCTTGCATGAACCTTGATCTGAAAGAACCCAACGCTTATGCCATTTGTACTTTCCCTCTTGTAACCCATATGGTGCAATAACATCACTGACTAATACCAATTGTTTGGACGCCAACTGCTGCAAAAGAACAACAATATTTGGATGAACATGAACTCCATCGGCTATTAAACCAATTGCAATACCACCATTTATTATTGCTTCGGCTATGGGTCCAGGTGATCTATGACCCAAACCAGGCATAGCATTAAATGCATGAGTAAGCATGCTTACGCCGTTATCAAATGAATTTTTAGAGACATTGTCATCAGCAGATGAATGACCTAGACAAATAACAATTCCCAAACTCCGCAGCGTTTTGATTAGCTCTAAAGAGCCATCCAGTTCTGGAGCCAAAGTCACCAGGGCAATTTCACTCTCAAATCCTCCAATCCGTTCATTTAAGGCGGTTAAACTAGGCAAACATAAGTTTTCCAGAAGATGAGCCCCTTTACGCTTCCTTGATATAAAGGGTCCTTCTAAATGTGCACCTAATAATTGACATCGATCAAGAGAATTCTCTTTGCGAACCTCTCGCAAGACTGCTAACGCCTCACGCAATGCGAGGACATCACAGCTCACAAATGTGGGGCAAATAGCCTCTACTCCTTCAATCCAAAGTCGATCCAACAGATCATGAAGGATCGGAATATCCTCAAAAGTCAAATCTGGAAAAGCCAAGCCCAACCCTCCATTCATTTGAAGGTCGACCCCCATAGGACTAAGCCAATCTCCCTGCCAACTTTCACCCGCTATAACTGAATTCTCATCCATTGGTGCAACTGATATAACAATATCCTGATCGTTCAATAAAACCCCACTCAAAGTTCCTTCTTTTGTACTTAAAGGGCTTGGCAAGCCAACATCGGTAATCCAACGCATATGAAAAATCAGAGATGAAAAATGCAAGACAACATATTTCTAATCATTATTAAGAGTGCAATCTGCTCTTAGAAACTTGCCTTCAGCAAAAGCTGAACTCACGCCTCTAGTGGCAGTCGTGATGGGTAGCGACTCTGATCTAAAGACACTAAAACCAGCCATAGAAGTTTTGGAGGAATTTGGTTTAAATGTTGAGGTACGCATTCTCTCTGCTCATAGAACCCCTCTTGAAATGATTGACTTTGCTCAAAAAGCAAAATCTAAAGGGCTGAAAGTCATAATTGCCGGGGCTGGTGGAGCAGCTCATCTACCAGGAATGATCGCATCCCTAACATCAATTCCTGTCATTGGAGTGCCAGTCCAAAGCAGAGTCCTTTCTGGTGTTGACTCAATGCATTCCATCCTGCAAATGCCTGGGGGCATTCCAGTCGCGACAGTCGCAATTGGTGGCGGCTTAAATGCAGGGCTTTTAGCCGCGCAAATCTTGGGTACAAATAACTGCGAAATCGAGAGCAAAGTTTCTACTTATCGCCAATCCATGCATGATCAAGTTATCGAAAAAGATAAGAAGCTCAGAAATTTAGGTTTCTCAGATTATTTATTAAGGATGCCAAAGGATAAATAATTAAGTCAACTAGATTTTTTGCAAGCTATTTAATAAGCTAAAAAGCGTAAATATTTGCATATATCTTCTTATTTAGTGGCAGAAATTATATTCATGTCGACTAATTTATTTATCACAGTCTCAACACAGGTATCAAGTTCAATAAGGCCTGTATCAATTCTCAATTCTGGATCCTGAGGTTCTTCATATGGGCTAGATATACCAGTAAAATCTTTTACCTCACCGGATCTTGCTTTTGCATAAAGGCCTTTTGTATCTCGTTTCTCACATGTTTGAAGGTCAGCGGAACAATATATTTCCACAAAATCTCCTGAATCAACTAAAGATCTAGCTTTTGCACGATCGCGGCAAAACGGTGATACGAATGCGGTGAGAACTATTACACCTGCATCTAAGAAAAGTTTTGAAACTTCACTTATTCGACGAATATTCTCTTCCCTATCAACATCAGAAAAACCTAAATCCTTACAAAGGCCATGTCTAACATTGTCTCCATCTAAAACGTAAGTCGACATATCGCGCTGGAACAAAGCAACATTGACAGCATTAGCCAAAGTACTTTTCCCCGAACCTGACAACCCTGTAAACCAAAGGATTGCACTTTTATGCCCTCGCTGTTGAGATATCGCATCGCGACTAACAGATGCCTGATGCCAAATAATATTGCTGGATTTTTGGGGTATCCCTCGATCTAAGGTTTCGGACATTTTTATGCATTGCAATGAAACCTATTCTCCATGCCGATATACCCATCCAATAATCCATCTCTCTAACCACCAGCTTTTTTAGGCTGAAAACCTTCTTTAACTAAAAGCTCTAAAACCTCATCAACCTGATCCCCTTGCAACTCCAAAAGATCACCTTTTACAGTTCCACCAGTTCCACAACCAACCTTCAACCGTTTCAAAAGCCTCTTGGAATCAAGAGCATCTAGCTCTAGACCAGTAATTAAGGTTACCGTCTTACCCCCCTTACCTCCTCTGGTCTTATGGACCCGTACACTCCGATTCGCTCTATCTGAAATTGATTCAGGTCTAACGGGTCTCAATGTTGCAGGGTCATCAAATTCACGCCAGCTGCCTTTAGTCATTGCTTTCATTCTTAGGCTGGTATATATCTACCCTCCCTTACGGTGAAAAATACCCTTCCCTCTCAAACTAAGGATGTGGATTTAGAAATAAATTCTCGACCATCAGCATTTGGTCGTTTTGGTCGTTTTGGCGGTCAATATGTTCCAGAAACACTAATTCCTGCTCTTGGCGAGCTTGAACAAGCCGCTAAAGAAGCATGGCAAGACCAAAAATTTAAAGATGAGTTAAATCATCTATTGCACTCATATGTAGGGCGTGCAACACCACTATATGAAGCCAAAAGATTAACAAGTCATTACCGAAGGGAACAGGGTGGACCTCGTATTTGGCTTAAGCGAGAAGATCTAAATCACACAGGTGCACACAAAATCAATAACGCATTAGGCCAAGCCCTACTAGCTCTAAGAATGGGGAAAAAAAGAATTATCGCAGAAACTGGAGCGGGGCAACATGGGGTTGCGACTGCAACTGTATGTGCTCGATTTGGACTGGATTGTGTCATCTATATGGGCAAAGAAGACATGCGAAGACAAGCATTAAACGTATTTCGAATGAGATTGCTTGGAGCAAAAGTTGAACCAGTGAGTGCTGGGACAGCAACGCTCAAAGACGCAACAAGTGAAGCTATTCGCGATTGGGTTACAAACGTTGAGACAACCCACTACATCCTCGGATCCGTTGCAGGACCTCACCCTTATCCAATGCTGGTAAGAGATTTTCATGCCGTAATCGGGGAAGAGACTCGCAAACAATGCAAACAAGCTTTTGGAGGCCTCCCAGATGTACTACTTGCATGTGTAGGAGGAGGCTCTAATGCAATGGGACTGTTCCATCCCTTCGTACAAGAAAAATCGGTAAGAATGATTGGAGTCGAAGCAGCAGGTGATGGCGTAGAGACGAACCGACATGCAGCAACTATTACTCAAGGACGAGTAGGTGTACTGCATGGAGCGATGAGTCTGTTATTGCAAGATAAAGATGGGCAAGTACAGGAAGCACATTCAATTAGTGCGGGTCTAGATTACCCAGGAGTTGGGCCAGAACATAGTTATTTCAATGAAATAGGTCGGGCGGAATATGTAGCGGTGACTGATCAAGAAGCATTAAATGCTCTGCAATTAGTCAGTCAACTTGAAGGAATTATTCCAGCTCTAGAAACTGCACATGCATTCGCTTGGCTAGAACAACTCTGTCCCAAGCTTGAACCAGGGACTGAAATAGTCCTGAATTGCTCTGGTCGTGGAGACAAAGATGTTAATACAGTTGCTGACAAACTTGGATCTACTCTAAAGACTTGAATCAACTCAAAACCCTAGCGAGGTGGTCTGCAACGCTTTTAACAGCAGCAATCGCTGTTGAATAAGCCATTCGCATCGGACCTACCAAAACAACATGACCGAGTGCTTTATTCGAACTTGTATATGGAGCTTGGACAACAGAGCAATCAATCAAAGCATCATGAGGATGCTCAGCACCAATCCAAACACCACCAATTTGAGTTTGACTGGCTGGGACCAAAGCAGCAGGATGGCTATCCATCAGCTCTAATAATGGACAAAGGCTATTGCTCTGACTGAATTCTGGTTGAGCTACTAATCGAGACAATCCATGAAATAAAGCACCAGTCTCTAAAGTTGATATTGATTTCCTGTGACTTTGAATAGCTTCCCTGAGTATCGTCCCACTCATATGAAGATGGGAAGGGAGACTTGTCCAATCCAAAGTCCCATTAGAAGACTGAGCAAGTTGCTGGCGGATCCAGACCTCTATTGCTTCTAGCTCTCCTACTGCCTCCAAAGGCAGGCGAATATTCAGGTGAGTTGCATGATTAGAGTTTTCGACGAGCATCACTAAAAGCCTTTCCCCGCTTTGGACTAATCGGACTTCCTCAAGTGTTGTTTTCTGACGGACCGGCCTTGTTATCAAACTCATAAGACCTGTGAAGGCTGTAAGACGTCTCGCTAATTCCCACAGAAGATCATCTAATGCCGCCAAACTCAAACTGATGTTGGTTAATTCACTTTCCAAATGCTGAACTGCCACTCCAGGAGGAGGCAAAAGGCAGTTCACATAATGCCTATAGCCCTGTGGGCTAGGAATCCTCCCTGAAGAGGTATGCGGTTGTGTAAGGAAACCTTTGTGCTCCAATGCACCCATATCTGAACGAACAGTGGACGAACTTGCAGGCAAACCAAATCGACGAACAAGCGCTTCGCTTCCTACAGGCTCGATAGTGTCCACATAATGCTGAACAGTGGCTCGAAGAACCTGCTGTTGTCTGACGGGCAGAGTCTCCAATTCAATTAAATCAGCAATTAATCGTACGAGGATTCTCCAATCACTCAAAAAACTATGAAGAAGTCTTTTAAAACTTCATCAATATCTAGGAATAGTTGAATCAACACAGACACTCCAAGCATCTATACCACCTTCAAGATTCCAAACCTCATGTGCCCAGCCTTCCTCGATTAACCAATTAGCAAAATTCCAACTTCTTATACCCGAATGACATATCACTACAACTGGCTGGCTATTAAGCATTTTTTCAGGGAGTATTTCAATCCATCGAGAAGATTCACTTAAAGGCAAGTGAATTACAGGTGCGGGGAAAGATGCAATGGCAAGCTCATAATCTTCACGAACATCAACCAATATGGGTTTACCAGATTCCTTTTGTAGCCAGGCATCTAAATCCTTAGGGTCAAGGCGTCTTGGAACATAACTAGTCATTACTTTATTTTGATTCGATAAATGGGCATCTGGCCTGTAATGAACAAAGATAAGCCCAAGTATGTTATTGCCAATTAATGAAGGTTCATTCCTTCCTTGTTGCTTTTGCAACAGCTTTGCTGGCAGTGTCTTTGCTCTCAGTTTTTGCTGCTGAAGTGATAGCAGTTCCAGACTCCATAATGGTCGAGAATCAGATTCTAGAAATACCTCAAACTGCTGAGTTTGTTCCTAAGAAAGCAGCCCTAAGCATTCATTTGCTGATAGATCCAAATCGATTCTCAGGAAATCTTGACTCCGTAACTGCAAGTCCCTCACAAACTGAAGCAATCGAGATGTCAAAAGATCTCAGTAAAGGTCTATTTGCACTTGCAGGATTGGATTTTAAGAATGAGCTTTCAGAATGGATTGGACCTGAAATTAGTTTTGGATTACTAGAGCCCAATGAAGCTCAGCCTGCTTTTCATTGGGTCTTAGCACTTTCAAGCCTGGAGAAGAATGGAGCCAAAGATTTCATAGAACATTTCTGGCAGAAAAAAAATTTAACAGGTACAATTCTCAGCATAAATAAATACAAAGGTATTCCTTTAATTAGCAGCGAGAATTATTCGCAAAGCAATCAAAAAATCTCCTTAGCCACAGCTTTAGTTTCTAATAATCTTCTCCTAATAGCTTCAGACAAAAAAACTCTAGAAAAGTCATTAACTATTTCTCAGTTTCCTACCCAAAATCAATTTGGCCAGGAAAAGTTAGGCAATTCAATCAAAAACCTTACACCTGGATTAGCTTTAATCACAGTATCTCCCAAAATTCTTGAATCGTTGTTTGAAATACCACCAAAATTTAGCCAACGCACCGACCTAAACGGATTAGTGGCAACTGTGAAGTTAAACAAGGAGGATATTACTTTAAGTGGAGTATTCGATTTTGAAAATCTTCCAGAAGAGCGTATCAGTTTAGAACCACTAAATCCAATTCTAATCAACCCCTCAAATGGACAAGAAGAAGCCATTGCAATAATAAATTCACCCTCAAAAATTATTGCTTCGATAAATCGTGATCCAATCGCTCAATTAATAGGTCCAAGGTTCATAAAAGAGATTAAAAAAGCAAATCATTCTTCAATAATGACTATTGCTGGCCATGACGAGAATTCATTAATTTGGCTCCAAGAACCAGCAGGTTGGGTTTTAGGGACACCAAAAGACAACCCTTCTATTTCACTTGTAGCTGAAGCTTTGAAAAATCAAAGCAGATCAGATGTTATAGTTAACAATCAAACTTATAAAGTTTGGTCAAAGATTATAACAAAACGGATTAAAGGTAATGATGCTTTAGATACAGAGCTTGGAGCAATTCTTTTGCAGGATGCCGAAACAAATTGGTGGGGGGAAACGCTGGCAGCTCTTCAACAACAACAAGAAAAAATTATATCGCCAAAGCCGCTTCTATTGGCAAGGCCAAGTCCTAATAACAATGTTCAAGACGCTCTTCAACTTTCTCTTAATAAAAACCAAGCCAATACTGAACTTAGCAATTGGCAGCCTTGGCGCCTGATGCAAAGTCTCACAGGTCATTCTTATGAATCACTTGTGCAAGGCGTAGCTCTAAGAGTCGAGCCTAATTGGACCCAAGAAGATCCAACTATCAATTTGCATCTGACAATCAAACTTGCCTAATTTCTTAAGAAGAAGCTCTATGTTTGCCTGCTTAAAGTCACTTCTAAAAGCAGCAGCAAAAGTGAATATTTCCAAAACGACCCCAAATACTCATAAATTCCCAATTTGACATTAAAGCTAAAAAAATCTCTAATAATCGCTTCAATTAGCTAAAAAAATCAAGAATCCCTTTAAAGCTAGCCTTTCATGCCCAAAAGCCCTCACAATCTCTGAATGCATATTGCTGTCAGTTAGTCTTTGAGTTAATCAGCCACAAGTCATTGTTGTTTAATTTAAGCATGAATGTAATCCTAATGATCTAGCCGCTCTGTCCAGTGACAGACCTATTAAGGATGTCTTGTACTAGAAAGCACTAATTAGACCAACCTCACATGAAACAATGTTGATCTAGCCCAAGTTAGGGAAGATCCAACCTATCCCAGTTCTATCAACTAATCTCATTCCCCCAATAAATTTTTAAAAGCCTATTAACCCTTAAATATATGCTTGATGAAGAACAAAACTTAGACAGGCATCTCGACCCAAGAGAGATTGGATTACGTCCTGGGCTTGAAGGAGTACCTGTAACTCATTCAGCGATCTGCGATATAGATGGAATCAAAGGAGAACTCAGATATCGCGGATATCCAATTGCTGAGCTCGCCTCACAAAGTAGTTTTCTTGAAACCACCTATCTACTGATTTGGGGGGATTTACCAAGTCCACAACAACTAAGGGATTTTGAAAGAGAAGTGCAAATGCATAGAAGAGTGAGTTTTCGGGTGAGAGACATGATGAAATGTTTCCCTGCATCAGGGCATCCTATGGATGCACTGCAATCGAGCGCAGCCTCACTTGGACTTTTTTATTCCCGTAGGGCAACAGACAATCCGAAATACATCTATGACGCTGTCGTAAGACTTATCGCCAAAATCCCAACGATGGTTGCAGCTTTTCAACTAATAAGAAAAGGGCAGGATCCTATACAACCTCGAGATGATCTTCCTTACTCAGCGAATTTTCTCTACATGCTCACAGAGCGAGAGCCTGATCCTCTCTCAGCAAGAATTTTTGACAAATGTCTAATTCTTCACGCAGAACATAGCCTGAATGCAAGCACCTTCAGTGCAAGAGTAACTGCTAGTACCCTTACCGACCCATATGCAGTCATTGCATCGGCAGTAGGCACGCTTGCTGGGCCGCTTCACGGGGGGGCGAATGAAGATGTAATCAAAATGCTCGAAAAGATAGGGTCACCAGATAAAGCAAGCGACTATCTAAATAAATCAATTGCAAGCAAAGCTAAAATCATGGGCTTTGGGCACCGTGAATACAAAGTAAAAGACCCACGTGCTTCTATTCTCCAAGGTCTTGCTGAAGAACTTTTCGCAAGATTTGGCAAAGATGAAATGTATGACGTTGCACAAGCTCTAGAACATTCAGCTCAAAGTCGCTTGGGTGCAAAAGGTATCTATCCAAACGTTGACTTTTATTCTGGACTTGTTTATAGAAAACTTGGCATCCCAAGAGATCTCTTCACTCCTGTTTTTGCTATATCACGTGTTGCAGGCTGGCTTGCTCACTGGCGTGAGCAACTTGGTGCCAATCGAATATTTAGGCCATCCCAAATTTATACAGGTGTTAAATCAAGACAATGGAAACAAGCTGATGATCGAATCACCCCAAAAAGCATCTAACTTGCAGGCGTGCCTCTCATGTCAATAGTGATTTCTCCTGGCATTATTTTTCAATCAGTAATGAGCCCGGGAATAGATCTTGAGTCAAGCTTCACTGAAGCTCTAAGGAGCCTTGGTTTATCTCCCCAAATATCTCATCTGCTATGGCTGCCATTGCCAATGCTCCTTGTTTTAATCGCGGCCGTTATTGGTGTACTAGTAACTGTGTGGCTTGAGCGGAAAATTTCTGCTGCTGCACAACAGCGAATTGGTCCTGAATATGCAGGTGCCCTGGGGGTTCTTCAACCCATGGCAGATGGGCTTAAATTACTTGTTAAAGAAGATGTGATACCTGCAAGAGCCGATGGATTGCTATTCACCCTTGGACCTGTTCTGGTATTAGTCCCTGTAATCCTGTCATGGTTAATAGTGCCATTTGGCCAAAATCTACTTATTAGCAATGTTGGAGTCGGAATTTTTCTATGGATCGCTTTAAGCAGCATTCAGCCAATAGGGTTATTAATGAGTGGCTATGCATCAAACAACAAATATTCGCTCCTCGGAGGACTTAGGGCAGCAGCTCAATCCATAAGTTATGAAATTCCACTTGCCCTAGCAGTTCTGGCAATTGTGATGATGAGCAATTCCCTCAGCACTGTTGACATAGTTGAGCAACAAAATCACGCAGGACTACTGAGCTGGAATAT
>MDTE01095754.1_pt1 | contig 23126 bp, 21 predicted proteins | sample 811231 | NCBI WGS metagenome assembly MDTE01 (sample SAMN05326651, study PRJNA326480) | marine metagenome | isolation source: seawater | place: Indian Ocean: Red Sea | collected 2010 | reverse complement strand
GAAGAGTCTTCAGAAAGCCTTCCCAACGTTCGAATAAATACCATCGAAAACATCGAAATCGCCATCGTAGGTGTGGAAATCAATACCTTTGGTGCGGACTTAAGTTGTCCGTGTGAAATCTATGCATCTCTTGATGCTGGTAATTCAGTAGCCCATTTGTTTGGAGCAACATTTAGTTTGGATGCTGGTAACCAAGTCGACTCCGTGACCGAAATTCTCAATCACGGTTCGTATCTCTACAGTGACTTGGCCGGCCTTACATTACATACCAATGCGTCTTCTACGAGTGGTAACCTTCCTTCGTTTACAATGGTAACAAAAACAGTTGTTTATGCAACAGTCGAGAACATCGGAGTAACCATGATAACTCCAGAGGAATCATGGGTGTTATTTGATGGTTCCAATCCAGTACAGATGTCATCACTCATTGCTTTTGATGATGGTCCTGAAAATCATCTTTCGGTGAATGCGAGTACTGATTTCTCCATGTTTTATCCTGGAGATGTCTTTGTATTGCAGCACATCATGGATTCTGATTTAGTGGCAGATAAGTATGAACAGGTTTCGATATTTGTGGATGGTATTCAAACCGCTATGGCGGTTCCCTGAGGTGAATAAATGGCAGACGCAGGTGCTTCAGAGATGATCATATTGGTGGCATCCCTGCTTGTAGCAGGGATTGCGTCAGTTGTGCTCATCGATGCATGGGATGGTGTGGCCACTGCCAATGGGGATTTGGTCAACGCACGAGCAGCCAATATGGAAACAGAAATATCCTTTGGAGGCGACCCTGCAAACGTACCATATGACGATAATTCCGACAAAATTACGCTATTTTTGGTTAACACTGGACAGCGAAATCTGGATAGAACAACCCTCGGTTTGTTCGTCAACGGAGATGCTTACGGTGCTGGAACCCAACTTGATACTTCAGGTGTTGCCCTCGCAGCAGGGTATGTATGGGGGCCAGGTGATATGATTATGATTGAACTAGATGATCAAGATGGAAATAATGGGGCAGGCCCATTTCATGGTCTGGCTGATGATTCTGCTTTGCAGATCTCAATGGTTGTCGAATCGGTCACGATTCAAGGTCACTCTGGTACTTCGTCCCAAACTTTGGAGGTGAGACTTCACGATGTTACATGATTCAGAGCCTAAACCAGTGGAAGATGGATTTTCTTTCGTACTTGAACAAGACAGTTTAGCCGATGCTATGGGTGCGAAATTGCCAAATCGTAGTATTGGTATCATCCAAGGAGATGTTGGAGGAGGTAAATCTCTCATCTCACAGCGTTTAACCTATGGCTTATTAGAAAATAAAGCCAAGGTTTTGGTTATTACAACTGAATTGACCACCAGAGGCTGGGTGGAGCAAATGGAATCCATTGGTTACTCTGTTACCGCTCATATAGCCTCAGGTAGATGCATGGTATTTTCTCGATATGGTACCATTGCAGAATCCATTCCTGGTGCAGGTTTGAGAGAACTGATGCAATCAAGAGCTTGGAATGAAGCGGATGTGATTGTTCTCGATTCTGGTTCATCACTTATGCCTAAAGGTTTGGATAATCATCAAGTGATCATGCTTATGCAAGAAATGCGCAAAAAGATTGCAGAAGGCAGAACCGTATTACTCACGATGGATCCTGTTGAGGTTGAAAATTCGCTTCTTCATGCATTCCGCTCGTCAAGTGAAATGGTTCTTGATTTGACAACCAATCTGATTGGAGGCGAATTGAAGAGAACTTTGCTTGTTACTCGCTTCCTTCGAGCAGCAGGACCTGTCCAAAGTAGCGTAGGTTGGCGTGTTGAGCCCGGCATGGGCTTCATTGTGGATATTACGGCGGTGAGCTGATTTGCAAGCAGAAGAAGATATGCCCTTCCAAAAAGGTGATCTTGAGTCTGTGATGGCTGCTCATCCACACGTTGCGAGATGGGTCCGTGATTTTGAAGAAAGATACGGCTCAAGACCAGTATACTATGGTCCATTAGATCGTGATGCAAGGAAAATGAAACCTCTGAATTTGATTTACATCACCAAAGAGCCAATCTTTGTCCATATCTATCAACCTCCTACCGATGGTGATGAAATCAGTCAAACCCTCTGGTTTGGACTTGAGCCTCAACTTACTGATGAAGAAGAAAACGTCCGCAGAGACCTCATTGAAACGCTTCTCAAAGAGGCGCCTTCAGCGCCGAATTTTACCACAGATGAAGAATTTGAAAATATCCTATCAGGTATGATTGACAGATACACGGTCATTGGCTCTGGTGGAGGGCAAAAAGGCGGAAGAATCCGTCAACTTTTGGGCATGGATGATGAAAAAATAGGTGTAACCAGAGAACAAAGAGAGCGTTTGCGATATACCATCATCCGAGATCTGGTTCGAAACGGACCATTGGAACCCCTTCTTTCCGATGAAATGTTGGAAGATATTCACTCTGTGGGACTCAAACACGTGCACATGGATCACAAAGTATTCGGAATGGTTACCTCAAACATTCGCTTCAGAGAACGAGAACTACTTGCGAGATATCTACGGGCTATGTCTGAACGCATAGGCCGACCCGTGAGCGACAACAAACCCATCGTAGATGGAGCCCTGCTCGATGGTTCTCGTATCAATATTATATTCTCGGATGATGTATCCATGTTGGGTCCTTCATTCACCATCAGAAAATTCGCTGAAGAAACAATTTCAATTATTCAACTCATTAAATGGGGTACACTTTCTCCCCAAGTAGCCGCTTATGTATGGATTTGCCTTGAATATGGTATGTCTGTATTGGTGAGTGGCGAAACTGCATCTGGTAAGACAACCACGCTCAACGCGATATTGCCATTCATTGACCACAATGTGAAGATCTATTCAGCAGAAGATACTCCAGAGGTAAAAGTCAGACACAAAATCTGGCAACGTCTCGTGACCAGAGAGAGTAAAAATGAAGATTCTCGTGTTGAAATGTTCGATTTATTGAAAGCCGCATTGCGAAGCCGACCACGTTACATCATTATTGGTGAGATTCGTGGTGTTGAAGGTGCCACAGCATTTCAGGCAATGCAGACCGGTCACCCCGTTATTGCGACCTTCCACGCATCATCGATCGTGAAAATGATTCAAAGATTCACGGGAGACCCGATCAATGTTCCAATCCGATTCTTTGACAATCTAAATTTCGCTCTTTTCCAAGAAGTGGTTGAAGCACCAGGGGGAGGAATTGCAAGAAGAGTAACCGGTATCGATGAGGTAATCGGCTACAATAAACACAGCGATGGTGTCCTTACAAGAGGGATGTTTGAATGGGACCCGGTCAAAGACAAACACTATTTCAGAGGTATGTTCCAAAGCCACTTGCTCGAAAATAAGATTGCAGCCCAAATGGGTTTTGAAAATAAGAGGGATGTCTATGATGAAATGGAGCGAAGAACAGAAGCGATTCAAAGAATGGCGGACCGAGATTTGACACATTATGATGATGTATTCGACCTCATTGGAATTTACTACAGCAACGGTTTCGACGCCTTCCGCTCAGCAATTGAAGGATGGGTCGGTATCAATCATCGTTGAGAGGTGTTCGACATGGAAAAGATGGCCACATGGGAAATTGCCCTCCGCCGTCTTGAAATGCCAGTCTCTCGCTTTCTTCTCGTTTATGTGGGTGGAGCCGCTTTTGCAGGCTTTGTCGTAGCACTAATCGCAATTTTTCTGACCGGCGGTTTTTCTGATGGTGCACTTTTTGCAGGATTTGCTGGAGCATTCTTGCTTTTCATCATGCCTGCTATGGCTGGATTGGCTGCTGCCTCTTATCCAATTCTAGAGGTGAATCGCCTTGGTATCCAAATCGAAAAAGAAATGCATATGTTCATCACAAGAATGGGTATTCTTTCTTTGGGTGAAGTTGGGGCAGGTACGATTTTCGATATCTTGAAACAAATGAAAGATTATGGGGAATTGGCAAATGAAGTGCAAAAAATAGAGGTTCTGGTGGATAAATGGCACACAAGTCTGCCAGAGGCTGCAAGAATTGTTGGGTATCAATCTCCATCTGCTCTTTGGTCTGATTTTTTAGACCGAATGGCTTTTTCAATTGAAGCAGGTCAACCAATCGATGAATTCATGCGTGCAGAGCAAGATACCGTTGCAGAGCAATACAATACCATCTATGACATGCGATTGGAAAGCGTAGACACTCTCAAAGAAATTTATGTCTCACTCGTTTCGGCTGGCCTGTTTGCTTTGGTTATTGCAGGTATCCACTTAGTTTTGTTTGAAACAGGTTCCACTGATTCAACACCTCTTGAAATTGCAACAAGGATACGATATCTCTTGATGGCAGGCTTGCTATTCATCGCAGTTCAATTTGGTGCATATTTCGCATTCCGCTCCACAATTCCCGATGACCAAACATTTGCTCGTGACGAAATGGAAACGCCTTACAGGTTGCTTTTCAAACAGTCTTGGTTCGGTGCTGCAGCCATTTCCATCTTTCTTTTCCTGATTACGCTGAGTTTTACTCTTCTGTTTTGGGATACCCTCAGTCGTTCATGGGATAAATGGGGCTTAATCTTAGTGGCCGTTCCATTTACGCCGATTCTTATTCCAGCGTATTTACAACGCAGAGAAGAAAAACAGGTGATGCGTCGTGATGAAGCCTATCCGGATTTTATTCGTGCACTTGGGGGAACGGCCCAAGCAAGAAGTGCGGAACCCTCCGCAACCATCAAAGCGCTGAGAGGGGTTGATTTTGGTCTTCTTGACAGATCAATCGATCGGTTGGAAAAACGCCTCTCGACCAGAATAGATTCCGATCGTGCATGGGATTATTTCAGTTCAGATACAAACTCTGCCGTCATCAGTCGATACAATCGAATATACATCGAAGGTTCTCAATCATCAGGAGAACCTGCAGCAACGGCAGAAATGGTTTCAAAATCAGTGACGAATCTACTCTCTTTACGTCAAAGGCGGGCTCTTTCCTCTTCAACCATGTGGGGAGTGGCGATTGGATTGCTCATCAGCAGTGTTACCAGTCTGAATGTTACCATTTCAATCGTAATTCAATTAGGAGAATCTATCGCCAGTGTGGCGGGGACACTTACAGAAACCGATATCGGCGCACTTTCAGAATCTGCGGGAGGATTCGCCCTTCCTGCGATGGAAGAAGCAGAGGCTGTGGATCAAAATATTACGATGTTTAAGTTGGTGGCTTCTGGTTTAATTTTGGCCCAAGTGTTTGCAGTCTCTTTGATTGCTACACGTTTAAGGGGCGGTGGTGCGACGAGTGGTCTTGGACAATCAGTGCAGTTGCTTTGGATTGCTGGCATAACCAGCCTTTTCACCTCACTTATTCTTGAACGAGCTACCGGCCTTTTCGGAACTTAAGATGTTCTTCTTTTTTCATTTTCTTTGTTGCCGCCCATGAACAAATGAGGCAAGTATCGAGGTCATGAAAGCGTGCAGGACAATATTCTCTGCCAAAAAAAATGATTTGCAAATGCAAAGTATTCCATTTATCCTTTGGAAAAATACGTTTCAAATCCTTCTCCGTTTTTTCAACTTTCGAACCATCAGAAAGCCCCCATCGATGTGCAAGTCTGTGGATGTGCGTGTCAACAGGGAATGCAGGAACGCCAAATGCCTGAGCCATGACAACGGAGGCGGTCTTGTGCCCCACTCCAGGAAGTGATTCTAACCCTTCAAAGGTATTGGGTACTTCCCCGTCATACTGGTTAACAAGTATATTCGACAATTTATGGATATTCTTGGCTTTGGTTGGTGCAAGCCCGATTTCTCGAATACATTCTCGAATTGTTTCGACAGAAAGTTGAGCCATATGTTTGGGATCATTACCGATTGCAAATAATTCAGGTGTTACTTCGTTCACTTTTTTGTCCGTAGTTTGTGCACTCATCAGGACCGCAATAAGCAATTGAAATGAGGTCTCGTGGTCTAGAGGTATGGGGGTTTCAGGGTAGAGCGATTCCAATATTTCAAGGACCCGGGCGGCTTTTTCCACTCTTTTCATGGCCCATCATCTACCTTCACAGCCGCATATTCTTCACCAGATTGCCAAGCCATCAAGAAAATCACTATCATTCCGGCAAGTGGAATGATATTGCACGGGATGACGACAGCCAATGATGTATTATCCTTTGAAGAACCCATCATCCACCACACAAATAATCCGATGATAGCCATTGGTAAAGCAGCAAGAGCTGCGATAATCATTGCACGTATCGTCCTCATGCCTTCACCTCTAACTTCTTCATGAGTTGCTCATAACTCATGGTATTTAGCACGTCATTTTTCTCCAACCAACCTTTTCTTCCTGTCATTACGCCGTAGACAATGTCGGTAAGGCCGGGTAAAGAATGAGCATCTGGATTGATTGCTACGGGTACATTGAGTTCCTTTGCACGTTTACATAACCGCCAATCTAAGTCCAAACGATACGGTGAAGCATTTAATTCGACAGCCTTCAATATGCCTTGCTCATTATATTCGCTCATGTATTCAAGCACACCGTGTAAATCGACATCATAACCATCACGTCCTTGCAAAATTCGACCTGTTGGATGTCCCAGAACGGTGGTAGCAGGATGGTCGATTACCTTCATCAATTCTTCAGTATTCTCTTGTTCATCTCTTCCACGCCAGCGACCCATGGCATGTACACTTGCGACTACGTAATCCAATTTCGATAACACTTCATCTGGATGGTCAAGTTTTCCGTCTTGCAAAATATCAGATTCAACGCCATGAATCAATCGAAAGTCAGTGCCTTCATCTTTCCATGATTGATTGTACTTTGTGATTTTATCTCCCTGTTTGAGCATATCATCAGCGCTCGCTCCGTTAGCAATGACCAAGGTTGGGGAGTGATCGGCAATTCCCAACCATTCCCATCCCATTTTTCTCGCTGCATCAGCCATTTGCTCAAGCGTAGCCTCACCATCAGACAAAACGGTGTGGTTGTGAAGTGAACCTCTCATCATATCATTGGTAATGAGATCTGGTAGAGCATTTGATTGGGCAGCCTCGATTTCACCCATGTCTTCTCTTAGTTCTGGGGGAACATATGACAATCCAAGATGATTGTAAATGTCCAGTTCATTGAGGGCAGGAAGTGAGCGAGCGGCTGCTTCAATTCCAGTGAGTGTTGTTTCAGGCATGAGTCCAAATTCATTGAGTTTGAGTCCCATTTCTTGAGCCCTTTGTCGCATACGGATATTGTGTTCTTTTGACCCAGTAAAATAGGCTAATGTGAATGCAAAAACATGTTCTGGAACCAACCGAACCTGTGCATCAATGGTTCCTCCACTTTCCAATTGCTCATATTCTGCACCACCAATCGCATCCAAAACATTGGCATCAAGATGGTCAAGAGAGAATCCACCATCGAATAATGAGGTATCAAGTATGACACTCACCTTTGAATCTCCCGCTCCTTTTATGTCTGCAATACCTGGAAGTGAGAGGATTCCCTCCGTGACTTTGGATAAATCGTTCTCATCTAATGCTACGACAATATCTAAGTCACCGATTGTTTCTTTTCTTCTACGTGCACTTCCTGCTAACTCTGCCTTTATGACACCGGGTATGAGCCGTATTAGTTCCAGGAAAGTTTCTCCATAATGCAGCCCAATGTTGAGTCTTCTACGGGCTCTAAACCGGGCCAAAAGGTCGATGCCTGCCAAAATTTTAGCCTGTGACTTAGCACCAAAGCCTGACAATGGTGCAATCTCATTATCGATGGCCGCAGCCTGTAATTCTGAAACACTTGAAACTCCAAGCGTCTCGTGAAGTTGTTTTATTCTCTTTGGGCCAACGCCTGGTATGCCAAGCATTTCGATAAGTCCAGCCGGAGTTTTGTCATGGATCTCATGCCAATCTTCTGGCCATTCTCCTTCTTGCACCGCACGTGAAATGGCATTTCCAAGGCCTTTACCTACGCCTTTGAGATTATAAATGCCTTTGGAGGCAACCAATTCACCGATGTCTTCTGAGAGAGAGCCAATAAGTCTACTTCCATTTTGATAAGATCGAACTCGAAACACATTTGCATCATTTAATTCGAGTAAAACAGCCATCTGATGGAGTGCCGTCGAAATTTGATTACGGGAAAAATGTGGAGCCTCATTTCTTTTCGAAGTAGGTAGTTTGAATCCGCTTCCAGCCACCATAAACAATCCAAATGGTCATGGCACATGAACGTGCGTAATCATCAAGACTCGCGTAATATTGCACCCATCATGGTCTCATTGTCGGAACTGGCTGAATGGCAATGTTGGCTTGCCTTGTTTTTGTTTACGTTTATTGCAACAGCATCTCGAAACCCCCGATTGGAAATTTTAATGCAACACACGCTCATGTGGCTATGTTTGGTTATGGCTCTCACGCTTTCTTTGATGTGGTTTGACGATCAAAGCATGTGGGGACGTGCAGATCCAAGGCCATTAGCAGTCATGTGTGTCATCATTGCCATTTCGGCACGTTTGAATCTGCAAGGGAAAAATGTGTCTTTTGGAGCTAATCCGCATACCATTGGAAAGTCAGAAGAATCTGAATAATTATACGATTTCCCCAGTGCTGCTATCCGATGATTCATCTTCCATTTTTTGGTCGATAAACGACCTCATGTATTCTGGTAATTCACCATTGACAAAAACCACATCGACGACCTCGTCCAATTTTTTGAGCGAATAATAAATTTGCATAGCCGTCATTGGTGTTGAGGAACAGCCAACGCAGCCACCATCCAATGAAAGCATAATCACGCCTTCAGATGTATCGATGACTGTTACAACTCCATCGTGAGCTTTGAGAGTTTCTTGCACAGGGCCAATCTCTGCCAAAACCTCCTCAGCACTTATGGGCATTATACTTCCCAGTACTTCACCCTCTTTGAATCATCGCCATTCCACGCTTCCACCGGCACAAAAGACCCGCTAATTGGGCCATTTATCTGAAAAGGTAGGGGAACCACTTATGAGGTATTTTTCTTCGGGGACAAAAAAGGTGAACACCATGATGAACGACATTGCATTAATTTCGGCCGGCGTAGCCGCCGTAGGATTGCTGATAGCATACATGCTCTACCAGCAAGTGAATAAGGTAAAAATCGACAACGAAAAAGTTGCAGATATTACTGATGAAATACAAAAGGGAGCGATGGCTTTCCTTTTTGCAGAGTACAAAGTACTTGCAATATTTTGCATCATCGTCGGAGGCTTACTCCTCTTCCTTAATGATTGGGAGATTGCAACTACAGTAGCATTCTTTGCGGGTGCTCTCACTTCAGTAGCCGCTGGTTTTTCTGGAATGAGAGCCGCAACGTCGGCGAATGGAAGAACAGCGATGGCTGCGAAATCCGAAGGTCAATCTGGAGCGTTGGCTGTTTCATACAATGGTGGTGCCGTAATGGGTCTTTCAGTTGGAGGCCTTGGACTTCTGGGTATTTCTCTCATCGCCTTTTGGTTAGGCGCTGGTGAAACCAATGCAGACGGTAGCCTGAATGTTATCAGCGCCGCTGCAGGATTTGGAATGGGGGCGTCATCGATTGCGCTCTTCGCCCGTGTAGGCGGTGGCATTTACACAAAAGCTGCCGATGTTGGCGCTGATTTGGTAGGTAAAGTCGAGGCTGGAATTCCAGAAGATGATCCTCGAAACCCTGGTGTTATTGCGGACAATGTAGGTGACAATGTAGGTGATGTCGCTGGAATGGGTGCAGACATTTTCGAATCATTCGTTGGCTCGATTATCGCTGCAATGGTAATTGCCAATGAGTTTGCGAGCCCAAGTGCTGCCGATTACGTCATGATGCCGATTCTGCTTGGATTGATTGGATATCTTGCGTCGGTAGCCGGTGTGTTCTCGATGTCATTCCTCAAGAATGGAAGCGACCCTGCTGCTGCCCTTCGAAATACGACATTTATCGGCGCCGGTTTGTTTTGGCTGGGAGGCTACGGAGCCATTTATCTCGACCTCATTGGTGTTGATTATGCCGTAATGCATGCGGTTGTTCTTGGAAGCATCATTGGAATTCTTATCGGGCTGGTAACCGAATATTATACTGGTATTGAACCCGTTTTCGGCATCAAGACAAAGGCAATTCCTCACATCGGTGAAATGTCAAAAACTGGACCAGCAACAAATGCAATTGCTGGACTTTCTGTGGGTATGATGTCTACATTTGTACCCATTGTTCTGATTGCACTGGGTATTCTAGGAGCCGATCAATTTGGAAGTTCAATCGGTGGAACCGATACATTTGGTCTCTATTGCATCGCTATGGCTGCACTTGGTATGCTTGCAACAGTCGGCGTTACCATGACCGTTGATGCCTATGGGCCAGTTGCAGACAATGCGGGTGGTATCGCTGAGATGAGTGGTCTTGGTGATGATGTAAGAGCCATCACAGACGAACTCGATTCCATTGGAAATACCACCGCTGCAGTAGGCAAAGGTTTCGCCATTGGCTCAGCGGCATTGACCGCACTTGCACTATTCGCTGCTTACACCACGGCAGTTGGTGGAGTGGATCTTGATTTGACATCACCTCGAGTAGTCATAGGGTTACTCATTGGTGGAGGATTGCCATTCGTTGTCGCTGCAATGACAATGACTTCAGTTGGTAAAGCCGCTGGCGATATGGTGGTTGAAATTCGACGACAATTCAAGGAAATTCCCGGATTACTCGAAGGTAAAGAAGGAGTGAAGCCTGATTCTCAGACTTGTGTTGATATCTCAACGAAGGCTGCTCTTCGAGAGATGGTCGGACCTGGAGTGGTCGCCATTCTTGCCCCCATTGTCATTGGTATCGGTTTGGGTACCAGCGCATTGGGTGGTATGTTGGCAGGTTCCCTCGTCACAGGCGTTCTTCTCGCTTTGTTCATGGCGAATGCGGGTGGTGCTTGGGATAACGCCAAGAAAGCCATTGAGCAAGACCATATTCCTGGAGCAAAGAAGGGTGATGAAGCGCATGATGCAGCAGTAATCGGAGATACCATCGGTGATCCGTTCAAAGATACCTCCGGTCCATCACTAAACATTCTCATCAAGTTGATGTCAATCGTTGCAGTGGTACTTGCCGGAACAGATAAACTCACCCAAAACGGTTTGTTGTGAGCAATCTATCGGTGGTCTCAAATCCAAAGGAGTTGACCACAACCTATGCGAGCGGTTTTGGCTCCCTTGATGGCATTGCTCATGCTTTCAGGGTGCTTAGAAGCCATCACAGGAAACGATGATGAGAACGATCCCTCACTACTCCCGGAGTGGGAAATCGGCACTTGGTGGTTGTATACCTTTGTCACACCCGAATTTGGAGAGGATAGTGCACGTCTGGTTGTAGCAGATTCAATCAATGACGAAGGCCATTGGATGGTTGGTATTTCGTCTGAAAAAGAAGCGCAACGTCATGCTGTTGTTAATCACAATCCATTTCTTGGACGTGTCACTTTTGACCAACTGAGTGTTTATGAAAATGGTGAACCACAGCGTGTTTTCAATTTCCCTTGGGAGCAAGGTTCCCAGTGGAATTTTGTCCTTTTCTCTCAATCATGGAATGCTCGAACCGCTTCAATCAATGATCAGGTAATTCGAGTTACTGCAGAAAGTAGCGAAAATCATGACCTCGAATATTACTTTGATAAGAGTAAGGGCTTCATCTCCAAACTTACTTGGCATGACGATCAAGGTGAAACGCGCTTATTCATGACACTCAACGACTATGGAACCAATCACGCTGGTGATGTTTGGTTCATACGGGCAACAGATCTTCTCGATAACCGATACAATGCAGTAGACGGAGAATTATATGATACATTCTTGGATGAGGGGCATCCCTCAGGCAGTGACTTTGACCGATTGGTTTGGTATCTTGATGTTGATATCGCATCAGGGGGAACTGGTACACTCTCTATGAAAGATCATGTCGGTACGTCGGCACTCACCCGTCAGTGGGGTTCAAATTCTCAAGAATCGGGTTCAATTGGCATCATTCCTTCAGTTTCAGGTGAGTATTCATTGACCGTTACTCTTAGTGGACAATCGAGTTTTATTCATCTCAAGGTTGCGGGCGGTCTTGTAAATCAATGGACGCTGTGAGTGTTTGAAATGCCAACGCTTGTCATGATGCACGGAATGACAGGAACTTCTGAAATGATGAAGCCATTTGCAAAAAGTATACTTCCAGAGGGTTGGAACTTGTTGACGCCTGAAGCCTCATTTTCACATCCAAAAAGGGGATTTACTTGGTGGAGATATGAGAAGGAGGATGAACCACGCAAACGTCTTCTCTTATCGAAAGAACTTGCAGATGTTGATGCTAGCCTTCATGAATTATCAAATCAAATACCAGAAGGTCCACTGGTATTGGGTGGTTTTTCTCAAGGTGGTGCGATGGCTCAAGAATTGCTGCATCTTCCTTTGGCCTCGAGAGTCATAGGAGTAATTTGTATTGCCACAAGGTGCATTCGACCTCTTGAATTACAACACACACTTCAACACCTACCTCCGCAAAAGTTGTTGTGGATGCATGGAGAGAAAGACGCTAGGGTGACATTTGATGCCGGAAAAGAGATTGTCGAGGTTTTCAACAAATCTGGATGGGATGTTTCCTCAATTGCCCACAAGAAGGGACATATGATTCCTGTAGAGTACCATGCAAACATAAAAGATTGGCTCTACGATTTAAGATAGCGGGATAATTCATCAAACCCACCAACAAAAACCAGTGTTTCTTCTCGATTATCAAAAATAACCGGAACCGTTCTGTGTCCAGTGAGTTCAACCACCTGGCTTCTCAAATCATGATCCTCATGATCAAAGTTGATTTCATCAAATGACAATCCCTTTGAGGTGAGCAGACGTTTTGCAGCGGTGCAATATCCGCAAAAAGTACCCGTGTAGACCAAGAAATCAGATTCAGATTCTTCAGCCTGTTTCATCACGATATGCTTATTCATCTGTCATCACCAAACCCGTCGTGTCATAATCCCAATCAAGTATCTCCCAATCAAGTTGTGACTTTGTTTTATCTGGATTTCTTGAGATGATTCCAACAAATCCTCCAGCAGCAGCTCCCATTCCTTTCCATGCTAATATCTCGGGCATCTCATCAAGAACCAAATATGGTTCATTGAATTCTTTGCCAAGCAAACCAACAGCATGAGTTGTGTCTTTCATGGATTGGACAAAATTATCCCTTCGATCATTTTGTACAGATTCGGCCATTGTTTTTGCAGCCTCTCTCAATTGCATCATAATCGGTAGGACCTCATCATATCTTTCCCATACAGAAGCGTGCAAGTTGCCAGAAACATGGCGGATACCTGTGTCTGCTAATATGAAATGTTTCTTGAACCAACGTAGAAATGACGTTGGCGGGTGGAGTGAGAAGGATTCAACATGGTCTCCAATGAATTTTAGGTGTTGAATGCCACCGTTTTTAGCCGCCCATTGGTCTTGTCTTCCACCTCTATTGCCGAGAAGTTTTTCAAATTGAAAAGCTATTTCTGCGACGTCTTCTTCTCCCTTAATTACCGACATTAATGCGACATTCAGGGCTCCGGTAGAACCCAAGCCAGAGCCGATTGGTACATCGCAACTATATTGGCAATTCATCATTCCATTTTCATCGATTGTGAGTTTTGCACGGGCATATTGGTTGATTGCAATGTTAACCACATCTCCGCCAACATCATGACAGAATGGCGGACAATCAGTCCAACCACCGGCTAAGTCAATTCGTACAGGTGCTCTTGCCTCTTTAGAAACGGTCACAGTCCCTCTAAATGACAGGGTATGAAAAAGGTGATTATCGTCTAACATCCATTTTTTATACCATCTTTTCTGTCTGGTATCATGACCGAAGACCCCCAATCATCTCCCTCCAGCGATTTGGACAAAGCCAAAGCCTTACTCGATGCATTTGAAACGATTTCAGACACCGGACAAACCGCCCGTTCAGGTCAATCGGCAAGAGAGGCTCCAATGCCTGCCCCCAAATCACCATCTGTCCGTGAGACGCCTACGGTTGGTATAGCCCGAGTGTCAGAGGGTGTCATGGCTCATCAAGAAGGTGTTCAATCCGTTCGAGAAGCACCGGTAGATATCAATCACAAAACAGTTCATGAAGCCCCAGAAAATTTGGGGTATGCGGGAACTGCTTCTGCACAAAATACACCTTTGCCATCTTCGAATAATTCTGTTCCGTTACCAGGTAGCAAAGAAGAGAAAGATGAAAAATAGAGACTGGTTTGAAGGAATTTTTTATCTCTGGAATTGTACAAAACTTCTCTCAATCGTTTGTTTGTGCAAATGCGTAGTGCTCGATCCGGGATTCGAACCCGGGTCCTCGCCTCGAAAGGGCGAGATGATGGGCCGGACTACACCAATCGAGCAGCCGTGATTTGGCCAAATGCCTTCCATTCAAGAACTTTGAGGGTCACTTGCCAACTCTTTCCACCATCGCCAAGCGAAAAATCCACCCACAAAGAGTCCAATCAGCGCGATGCCGAGTAATATTTCGTTATCGAGAAGCCACATGATTGCATCGATTGCTTGTTGTCCATAAATGCCTATGACCAATGCTTCCAGTCCAAAACGCAATGCTCTGCCGAATAAACCAGCGATGACAAAACTTTTTTTCTCCATTTCACCCATTCCCGCAAACCATCCAAATACCTTGTATGGGATTGGAGAGAAAGCAGCAATGAAAACTCCAAGAGTGCCGTATTTTTCAAATAGATTTTCAAGTTTGGAAATGTGATGAGTTTGTCCAAACTTCTCAAAAAGACTGCGACCCCATTTCTGACCAAGCCAGTACCCAACCAAACTTCCCAGAACAGAAGCGATGGTTACCACAAGCCATAGCCAGATGATAGTTGGTGTCGATCCTGCTGCATTGATGAGCATCGGGAGATACATGAGGTCAGGAGGCACAGGTTGAATAATCGCTTCAGTAAATGAAAGGACGAACAGACTAGCAGGCCCGAAGATTTCAAACCAATCGAGGATAGTTTCCTTCCAACTCACAAATAACTCCACGGGTGCCTATGTCATGAAGGCTTTCCATGGAAGTGATGAAATTGGAGAATAATTTAGCATAACTATGCCAGTTCTTGATACGGCTGCGCTCTTGCATTGGCCGGCTGAACGTCTGGAGGGATGTTCAGTCGTCATCTCTCAACAAGATGAATTACGTCGTTTGGATGAATCAAAATGGCTATTTATCGAATCTCTTGACTTGAATTGGCGTCAAGTGAATCCCTCGAAAGCAATTGAAGCTGCAACAAAGACCGGTGACATTTCTGGCTTATCTCAAGTTGACCTCGAGGTTTTAGCCCTGGCTATCGAAATGAAAGAATTGCTTTACACAGATGATTACCGAATGCAAAATGTTTGTCGTTTCTTGGGATTGCCCTTCAGCGGTATTGTCAACAAAGAATCTGCATCTTATTGGCAGTGGGTTTTAGTGTGCACTGGCTGTAGAAAAACAACCGAAGTTGAACATCAAAAAAATCCGGATTGTGATGTATGTGGTTCTCCAACTAAGGTAAAAAAGAAGCGTGTTTTCAAATCTTGAAAACCAAAATTTATTCTTCCGATGTAGGGCTATTCATGGTGTTTTTTTCACCATCGTTTTCCAATAATTCTACTTTCTTTTTTATTTCATCAAGACTCATTCCCGATGGGTCTAATCCGACATCTTTCGCTCGCTTGAACCATCTTTGCTCCTCAGTCATGCCCCCTGATTCCAAATCAGCAACTGTTTTCGCAGGATCTATCGAAGTCGCTTCCTGAAGCCCTTTTTGGAATTCTCCCTTGGATTGACCCATGGCTTTAGCCAACTTTGGCAGACGATCTGCACCAAAGAGAATAAAGAAAATCATAATCAAGGCAAGGATTTCAAACGAACCAAAATTCATGCTGCTCCCATCCTTCCCAGTTTCTTCCGGTTTGTCAATCTCTCGGTGCTAACCGCCTGAAACTGGCGGTAGTAATGCTACTTCATCGGATTCGTTCAAAGCATGGTCCTCGCCCACTTTTTGACCGTTAACCGCTATGGCCAAACCAAGTTGTAACCAGTCCTCTAACTCTAGTTCTTCTAACAGGAATCTTACAGAACATTGGGGAGGTAAGGATATCGTGTGTTCTCTCTTTCCAAGTTTCTCGGCTAATGGTCCAAAGGCAAGGACTTGCACATCCATGACTCCCCCAAGGGTTGAACTTAATCAACCTCTCCTGTTTGTTGCGTTCATGGTGGCCGCAATTGCATGTAATCAAGTGTGGAAATTGTATCAAGTTGGCGAAGATCCAATCGAAGCCGTCCGGGGTATTACTTTTCAGATAGACAAAGGTGAGTCGATTGCAATCATGGGTCCTTCGGGATGTGGAAAAACAACTTTGTTGAATTTATTGAGTGGAATCGATGACCCCACTGCAGGCGTTGTTGAAGTCAATGGAAAGCCGCTACAAGGTATTTCTGATAACGAGAAGACCATGATAAGGTCAACGCACCTCGGATTCATTTTTCAGCAATTTAATCTTCTTCCGGTATTAACAGCCCTCGAAAATGTCGAATTACCTCTTCTTCTCAATAATATGGATGCCACAGAGGCAAGGATGAAGGCTAAGGAAGCACTCGACTTGGTAGGCTTATCAGACCGAATTTCTCACAGACCTGCCGAATTATCCGGAGGCCAACAACAGCGTGTTGCGATTGCGAGGGCTTTTGTACACCAACCTGACGTAATATTGTGCGATGAACCAACAGGAAACCTTGACTCAGATACCGGCAATGAGATTCTTCAGTTATTGCTTCAATTAAATCGTCAACACGACACTACGCTTGTCATTGTAACACATGACGAAACCATTGCAGGTGCGTGTTCGAGAATATTGCGAATGGCAGATGGAGTTGTTTTGCAAGAAGAGGAATGATCATGTTGTTTGAATCACTCCTTTTAGGAGTCCTTATCCTGTTGCCATGTACCATCTCTACGATTGGTATGGGCAAAGATTTGAACAAACTCTGGCAAAAAATTGTGCTTATATTCGGTCCCTATGTAGACGCATTTCTGGTATTCTGGATTTGTACTTGGCTTGATTTGAGTGGTCCTGCCACATGGGGAGCATCACTCTCAATGGGTTGGATTTCTCATGCATTAATCCAGCCCATGCTCTGTCCAAGACGGCTTATTGTCTGGCGATTGGCCATGCAACAAGTGTTTCGTAGAAAGCGCCAAACAGCATTGATGATGGCTGGATTGATGATCACCTCTGCAATCATAACATCCTCTTTGGTTGTTGGTGATTCGTTGGATGCCACCATAAAAGATGATATTGAATTAGCCTATGACAACACCGATTTAAGCGTCTACAGTCGTGATAAAAGGTCAGGAGTTCTCTCACCACTCGGTGAAAATTTGACGAACTCCATTACTCAGAGTTTCTTGGAGCATCCAGAAGTAAAAGCCGTGATGAAAGGCATTGATTCCTCTGCTACATTGACTGGTCCTGACGGTCTTGCTGAGCCGTTGGTACCTTGGTTCGCCTATGAAGGGGACGAGGCTTGGTCTAGAATTGGGGGAGAAAGCGGATATCGATTTGGAGAAATAGGTTCTGGGATTCTCATTAATGAGGTGTTATCTGCAAAGATTAACGCTACAAAGGGAGATACAGTGAATATGTCGTTTTACATCACCGATGAAGACGGCGATAGAGAACGAAAAGAATCAACACTCCTTGTCTTTGATGTCGTCAAAAATGATGGCCTTGGTGCGATGGGAGGTGCGCAATCTTCTGGTATTTATTCGACTCTAGACACCTCTCAGCGACTTCTTGAAATGACTGATGAAGTGAATCGCTTACGTGTTTCATTACACAATCCCCAAAAAGCTGAGCAGACAAGTGAACAATTGCTAGAAGCAATTGACAAATATCTCCAATTTGAAGATGTGGGGTTACGTATTGAATCGGAAGGAGACATGCTTTCTCTTCTTTCCCAACAAGGATTGGGTAGGCTTAGTGCATCATTTATGGATTCATTTAGAGAGAATGCATCGAATTTTGCGGCTGAAGACATCACAGAGGTTCTTCAGATACCACTCATTGAGGTGTTGATGGACTATGAACAGATTCTCGCCTTACCAGATAGCGAATTGAATTTCGTACTTCCTACCGATGCTGGTGATTGGTACATCTCAAGTGGTGGCGTGAGTTATCAAATAGACCGAGGAGGTGATGTTGTCAATTGGGTTGTTCCGGAAGGAGGTATCATCAATGATTTTGCCATGCTAGAAGGTGGATTATTGGTTGCCCATGACAGTGGTTTACATTACATCCCAAAACAGTATCAGTCACCAGTCAAAGAAATTGCATCAGGGAACATGCTCGCAGTCATCAATGAAACAATGTATTTTGATAACAATGCGCCACCAAACTGGATAGATCAAATTCCCTCACCCATTTTCTCAGTACAGATGGAGCAAGTCGAAAACGGAACCTGGTATTTGTTCGAGGGCCTCTTTGAGCGTACATTAGCTCAAATCGATACAAAAAACGATTTGTTTCTATGGACCACAAATGCTACCAAAATGATTCTTGATAACCAAACCTTGTTGCTTGGAAACTCAGATGCATGGTGGAAATTAGGGGAAGAACCCACTCAATTTGGTATAACTCATGAAAACGGTCTATTGCAGTCTAATTCGGATTGGTCAAAACGTATTGATACCGGTTGGATTTCCTTGATCCCACCTCCAGAAAGTTGTACCAATGGACCCTATGCATTTCAAAAAGAAACTTGGTTTTGTGGTGTTAATGGAGGGATAATGCTTGCTCAAGGTGATGAACGCTCATTGCGTATTCCGATATTAGCCGATGTGGGTGGATTTGGCATCATGCCACAATTGCTGATGGCTTTTGATGGAAATCAATCACCACCGGAAGGGGAAATACACGTAAGCCCAATTTTGAATCAATACATAGACAATGAATCGATTTGGTTAAAGGGCCTCATACCAACGGCATACGGCGATGATGATTGGACTATTTTGAAAACGACCAATACGATTGAATCTATTGATGCACCAGGTTTGGAGGCACTCAATACGCTCTTGCTTGGATTTATCAATCTGAGTAATGGTGAAACCCTCGCTTATGCGGAAGATGGAGAAAGAAGTCTTGTCATCTTACAAGGTGCTGACAGAGAAGAGCTTGAATCATGGCTTAATCAGATGGCAGACCATGAAATGTTTGGGCTGAAGGCAAAAGCCATCAAAATCGAAGCATATGCTTCAGCAGAAGAAGGCGCAGGGATATTATCTGCTATGTTTCTGGTCTTTGGAACATTTACGATAGTAGCGGGTATACTCCTCGTGATTACGATCATCATCATGCTTGCTGATGAAAGAAGGAGTGAGTCCGGCATCACACGCTCATTGGGGTTCAAGCGTTCGGATTTGCGTGCCTTAGCGGTTTTTGAGGGTCTTCTCACATCATGTTTTGCAGCGATTTTAGGTGGAGTGATTGGGCTATTCCTCGCTTTGGTTATTTCAGATGCATTCAGCGAGATATTTTCTTCTGTCGGTGCCAGTCGTCTTGACTTCGCAGCATCCTTAAACAGCATTATCGATGGTGCATCTTATGGATTCCTTCTATCGATGAGTGTTTTGCTTGGCGTATCATATTGGACAAGTCGTCTCAACATCGTCGCTGCAGTTAGAGGATTCCAACCCATGGACGTAAAGGGTGTTTCTTGGGTTTCTTTGTTGATTCTTATTGCGTGTTTTGGTGCAGCCTCCCTAGGAGGTCTCATTTTACTGGTTACAGGAAAAGAAGATTCGACGTTTTTACCTCTTTGGCACATGACGGCTGCTTTAGGCATTATTGGAATATGTACGCTATTTTTCAATGTCGTTCCGTCATTTATACCGACTCGAGTGAAAGGCGTTGATATGTTACGCAGAAATAAGCATTCAATTACTTGTGCAACGATTGGCTTTTCTCTCTTTGCTTGGGCATTGCTTCCTGATTGGATTGACCCTGTCAGGGCGCAAATACAGCCAAATGAGGTCACATTTGCGCTATTGGGGATTGTTCAAGTTTTTGCAGGCGTAATGATACTTGTTGGTTTTGCTCCGTTTATGGCTGGATGGTTAGGAAAAAGAAAAATTTTCTTGAAAACACTAGGTCCTGTTGTTCCAGTTGCGCTTGCACATCCAGCGCGCTCGCCTCTAAGAACAGCCGTTTTGATGGGCATGTTCTCAATCACTGTTTTCTCTGTAGTGGTACTTGCCGGTTATGCATCACAATTTGAATCACATTCTTCCGGTTTTGTTGACGAAGCAAGTGGTGATTTTGAGATTCTGTTGTCTTCCAGTCGACAAAGTCCCCTAGATTTGTCTTCCAATCCAGCAGAGTGGCCTCTTCAACTGACAAATGCGTCAGATATTGACGCTGTTGGTCAAGTGCAACGGGCCACGGTTTGGATTGAAAATGCAAATGAATCTCGGATTGGGTATGTGTTGCGTGGATTTGATGTTGGATTTGCCCAGCATGGCGGATTGCCTCTGAGTGAGTGGGACAATCGCTATGGAAGCACGGAACATGAGGTGTGGCAAAATGTAAGTTCAAGACCGGATTTGGTACTTGTTGATGCCTCCTTTTTACTCATCGATCCACTCAGTGGTGAAGCATTATCCGGGTTAAAAATTTCAATTGGAGAATCAATTTCTCTAATTGATGTTTCTAACGCTGGTAAACGTCAAAATGTGGTTGTTGCTGGTGTCCTTTCTGAATCTTCGAACCTATTTTCTTCTGGAATATGGCTCAACGCAACTACCTCGGAAAATTTCGGTGGTTCTTTAACAAGAGTTTACGTTTCTCACGGAGAGGGCGTGGATGCAAAACAACTCAGTGAGAATTTGAACAGGGATTTAGCCTCAACAGGTGTTTCAGTTACGCTCATCGAAGAAGAAATTTTAGAGATACAATCATTGGTGTTTGCCATTCTATCAATATTCCAAAGTTATCTCTCTCTTGGCTTGTTTGTTGGAATTGCCGGCATGGGTGTTGTGACGGTTCGGTCAGTTTCAGAAAGAAGAGCTCAAATTGGTATAATGAGGGCGCTTGGTTTTCGAAAATCGATGATCTTGCAAAGTTTCTGGATCGAAGTGACCTGGATTGGCATGCTTGGTATCGTGAATGGAGTTTTAGTCGGTGTTGGTTTTCACAATGCAATCCATGAAGAATTCTGGAAAGAACAGGGTGTTGAGCTCATATTGCCTTGGACTACCATCTGGCTAGTCCTGCTGGGAGGATGGCTGATGCTCATTTTGGCAACTTATTGGCCCGTGAGGCGTGCTTCATTGGTTTCCCCAGCGGAGGCATTACGAGTTGACGCTTCATAAACAAGGAAGGTTTTGTTACAAAAATCATGCTCCAATGTAATTTTTTGCGATAGTATCTATTGAAAAACGATACACTGAGCGCTATTATTTTCCACTCACTAATACTAATTCTTTCATGTGGCAATCTAAATTGGTGCTAATGGCTATATACATCGGTTAATGTGCGGTAAGATACCGGAACCAGTTTTGGAGGAAAATGGTATGAGAAAACTAGCCCCAGTATTGCTATCTTTGCTAATGATGACAGCCGTCTTCGCAAGCATAGGTTGGCAAGAATTAGAAGAAAAAGCAGAATTTGAGAACACCAGTGGTCGAACAGGACCAGACGTAGAGGTCGTAGAAATTACGCATCCTCGCCAATCAACAGAAGCAGACGCATTCAGCGACGCTCGCAACATTGTTGATGCTGGAGAAGAACTATATTTTGAAGCGTGGATTCAAAACTCAGGAACAGAATCAATCACTCAATTGGGTGTTGAAGTCTCCGTCTTTGAGCGTAAGGTCAACGGCCAAGTTGGTACCTTCGTAAACAGTTGGAGCCACCCTGACGTTATTTGTCCAGATCCATTTGTGTGCGCCCAAAATGAATTACTTCCAGGCGCATTACTTGACTTTGGAGCCTTTATTATGTCAGTACAAGGTTCCATGGTTACCTGGACGCCACCAGTTGGCGACTACTATGTTTACGTCGAAGCAACATCTTCAGATGCAAACGGTGATTCAAATGATGCTGATGAAGACAACAATGTGCAGCGAAACAGAGTTATCGTTGCAGATTGGACAGATTTGAGCGTTGACCTTGAGTGGACTTCTGGCAAGGATGTCGAAGGTGGACAAGACCCTGTTGACTTCACCATGACAATAACAAGCCAAGGTTCCATTCCATGGGATGCTCGAAATGTTATTGTTCACCTCACTGCGGATGGATTAATGGATTCAGCTGCATTCTGGTCAGATGAGAATGACGGAACAGCCGATCACCACAACAACGCATCTCACCGTGAAGAGACAGTGAATCCTCTCTCATTGGGCCAGCCATATAATTTCTCAGAAATCGGTACTTATGGCGAGGTGCTCATCTTCCAAAACGCTTCTGATCCTCAAGACAACCAATCCGACAATCGATGGAATCTTCGAACAGGCGTACCGTGGGTACTCAACGGCACTGTGACTCCAGACCAACAAGCCACAGCAGGCGATTATACGCTCACAGCGACCATCATCGAATTTACCGAATATGGCCGAATTTCGCCAGAGTGTGATTCAGAAAACAATGCCGATCTTGGAGATGGAGCAGGTAACGAGACAGGAACAACAACCAACTGGTGTGAGGTCTCAAGGATTAAGGATGACAACTCCGAGTCACAGACCAGCACCATTACCGGGACTGTAGAAAACCGACACGATATCAGTGTAGACCGACTTGTAATGAACACAGGTTATATGATTGACGAGAGCACTGGCGAGTGGAGCCCTGCAGAGAACGTTGGGCTCACTGCAGGACCTGTGAGTCCCGGTTGGATGACTATCGAAGCAATGGTCATGCACCGAGGAAACAACCCCGCAGCTTATGATGCAGTTAACGACGAATATCCTCAAGAGTATGATTGGAATGTGACCTTTACAATTACCAACCGTTCTGATAACAGCGTAGAAGAAATTCACGCAAACTCGTGCGAGTATGGAGAATTGTACGGTGAAT
>MDTE01016869.1_pt1 | contig 23130 bp, 25 predicted proteins | sample 811231 | NCBI WGS metagenome assembly MDTE01 (sample SAMN05326651, study PRJNA326480) | marine metagenome | isolation source: seawater | place: Indian Ocean: Red Sea | collected 2010 | reverse complement strand
AATGCTTCTATAAATCGAAATGACTTTTGATGAAATTATCCCAATAGATTTGCTTTTGGGAAAACATAAAGATCCACTCTATGAAGATCTTCATGCTGGAAATAAGAAGAAAAAAAAGGTCGACAAGGAAGCCATGCAATCGGCAATTATGCGGATTCCTCGCATGGATGTAAGAGTTGCACGTGATCTTATCGACATAGGGATTAAAGAAATCTACGAATTGCAGGGAAGATCAGCAGAAAGCCTGATGGAGGAAATTAAGGATTTACGACCTGACACTCCTGACTACCGCTTGGCCTACCTGCAAATGGGTATCTACTTTGCTGAAAATGATCCTCCTGAACCAAGTAAATTACATCCTAGTTTTTGGGAGAATAGTTAAGTTTCAAATTTAGCATTAGCTTCGATCAAGACCTTCTCTAGCTCTTTTCGTTTGCCAAACCATAAAGAGACCATAGCCGAAGAAAAGAGCACCATTAATCATTATAAGTGTCATTCCTTCATTCTTGACCCCAACTCCAAATAACACTGCTCCCACAACGGCGAATATCCAACCGAAGTAAGAACGATATCTTATTACCCTCCGAAAGTGAGCCATTTTCTTAGCCATCTGCTCAGGAGTTGGATCAGCTCTGGGCATAAGTAAGATTAATTTTCCGAAGGATTGTCTTCATCGAATTTCTTCATCGATTGTTTAATGCAAGCGAGCCTGTCATTTTCTCGGTGAAGATCGGTAAGTAACATGTTGGCACGCTTGCTTAATTCCTGTACTTCCAGCATAGCCTGTTTTCTTAAAGTATGCTTGCACAGTGTGAATGCAGCTAAATCAATAAATGCATCATCGTCTTCGAGAGGGTTAAGGAAATCGAGCATTTCATCCGTAACTTCACCTCCTAGTAGTTTATTTTGTTCCAATGCCTGCTCAATTTGCTTACGAATTTGATGGGAAGAATCATCGCAGATAGATTCCATTCCTTCAGTTTCAATGATTCGATAAGGCATTTCCTGCTTTACACCCCGAATTTTAACCCTCTTGATTCCTTGAAGGAGCACAAAAGAAGTGCCATCGTCGTGTTTTTTAGAGACCCTAATTAATCCAGCTGTGGCGACACCAAATGGATGTTCAAGATGAATTTCATCCGCTGCCACATTTTCACGCTCACATACGATTCCAAAAATACGTGTAGTGTTTAAAACTTCGTCCAACATTTGACGATATCTTTCCTCAAAAATCCTTAGAGGCATCATTGCCTTGGGAAAAAGAACCACGCCACGCAATGTCATGACCGGAAGATCACTTGGGATTTCAATAGGACTAGATGACATAATATTATAATCTGAGGGAAAGATGTGAAAGGTCAAACTGTAGAATTTTGTGACTGCAGGAATAATTATATTTTCAGAGAAAAAATCCGGCAATTGTCGCAGACAAAAGGCTAGCCAGAGTTCCACCAATAAGTGCCTTCAGACCAAGTTTAGCTAATTCAGATCTACGATTTTCAGCAATTGCTCCAATTCCTCCAATTTGTATGCCAATCGACATGAAGTTAGCGAACCCACAAAGAGCAAAAGTGGCCAAATAAACTGATCTTAGACTCATTCCTTCTTCCTTGTATTTGGCTAAATCAGCAAAAGCAAAAAACTCGGTGGCAAACAGCTTGGTACCTATCAGCTGCCCAACTTTAAGTACTTCTCCTGAGGAAATACCGATAAGCCAAGCGATAGGAGCAAAAATAAAACCAAAAATCGCCTGAAGACTTAGCTTTTCAAAACCACCATCAGTAGCAAAAGCAACCCATTGATTGAAATTTCCGCCATCACCCATTGAAAATGTTCCGAGATATGCCAAAGCATAATTGATCAAAAGAATTAGTGCATAGAATGAAATCAACATCGCTCCAACATTAAGTGCTAGCTTCAAACCTTGAGTTGTGCCATTGGCAAGTGCATCAATTGGGTTTCTACCCATTGATTGCTGACTTACCTTTATTTCAGTGTTCACAGCCTCTTCTTCGGGCATCAAAATTTTAGCCAAAAGTAAAGCAGCAGGTGCATTCATTGCCGATGCACAAAGTAAAAACTTTCCAAAAGCAAGTCTCTCCGTTTCACTTTCACCACCAAGCATTCCCATATAAATAGCAAAAACTGAACCTGCTATGGTGGCCATGCCACCAACCATCAAAGCCAACAATTCAGATCGAGTCATTGTACAAACATAAGGTTTCACGACCAAGGGAGCTTCAGTCTGTCCAACGAAAACATTTGCAGCAGCAGCCAGACTTTCAGCCCCAGACAAACGCATAATTCTACTCATAACCCAAGCCATTCCCCGTACCACAACCTGAAGAATTCCAAAATAGTAAAGAAGAGATGAAAGTGCTGAGAAAAAGAGAATGCTAGGTAAGGCCATAAATGCAAAAACAAAGCCCTGACCCGAAAAAATTTCGTTCATCGATCCTAAATCGGCAAGCGGTCCAAAAACAAAGGCAGATGCCTCAACTGAGACCTGCAGAGCGACTGCGAACAAATGAGCCACCCAGCCGAAAAGATCTTCAACCCAGCCAATCTTTAGTACGCCAAATGCGATTGTGAGCTGTAAGAGAATACCTCCAAGAACAATTCTGGGATTAATTTTTTTTCGGTTTGAGCTAAGAAAATAGGCAATAGCGAGCAAACCAATTATGCCAATCAAAGATCTTAGTATTGGATATGAAGGATCAGTAGATGCCAAAAAATTCATTTGAGAAGTATCCAAACTACGGCGGATACTTAATAGGGGTCAATCTTTGGTTTTAATGTGTCAATTAATTTTCCTAACTTGGTTACAGATTTCCATAGAAAATTGTGGTATTCCCAAGAATTACAAAATGCCTATCCTTGATTAAAGATTGCGACAAGAAGAACCTTGATCCATTTCTGTGCAATATGACAGAAAAAGAAAACATACTCGGCAAAAATATTTTATTGATTGGAGGAGGCTCTGGGATGGGAAAAGCATCGGCGATTGCTCTTAGCCAACTTGGTGCAAAAGTTGTTATTACAGGCAGGAAAAAGAACAATCTTGATTCGACCAAGCTCGAATCCAAGTCACCTGAAAACATCTTAGCAAAAGAATCCGATGTGACTGATCGCAGGTCCTTAGATGAATTGTTTTCTTGGTTTGACAAGGAAGTGGGCAACCTTGACTGCCTAATAAATGCTGCAGGCATCAATGTTGCCATGCGATCTATGCAAGAATTGGACCCCGAAGATTGGGACCGATTAATCAATATTAATCTTACTGGAAGTTACAATGTGCTTAGATCTGGGTTGGAACTTATGAGACCCCGAAAAAAAGGACTTATCATTCTTATAAATTCAGTTGCAGGAAAAAGATCGGTACCGTTAGGCGGAATAGGATATAATGCATCGAAATTTGGATTAACTGGTTTGGGCTTGGGATTAGCAGAGGAGGAGAAAAATAATGGTATCCGCATCACAAATCTCTATCCGGGTGAAGTAAATACTCCGATTTTGGATGAAAGAAAGGAACCACCTGGTCAAGAACATCGAGACAGAATTCTACAACCTGAAGACATAGCCTCATTAATAGTAGAAATCTGTAACCTTCCTGAAAGAGTGCATATTCCCGAACTTGTGATTAAGCCGGCAAAACAGTCCTTTGTTTAGTAAGATTTAACTTTATGGTCGAAGGGTAAAATTATATCTGCAACTTTTCCTTAATCGATGAAACAGCTTTTTCAACATTTTCACGATGACCAAATGCACTAAGACGAAAAAAGCCCTCTCCAGCAGGACCAAAACCAGATCCTGGCGTCCCGACAACATGACATTCGTTTAATAACTTATCAAAGAAATCCCATGACGATATTCCGCCCGGTGTTTTAAGCCAAACATAGGGTGCATTTCCTCCACCATATGTTGTGATACCAAGAGATTTTAATCCTTCATTGATGATGCGTGCATTTTCCAAATAAAAAGCAACTTGTTGATCAGTCTCTCTACGACCTTCAGGGCTTAATGCTGCCACTCCTCCTGCCTGAACTATGTTAGCCGCACCATTGAAGAAAGTATTTTGGCGACGTGTCCACAACGCATGGAGTTTTCCTGGTTCAGAATCTTCAGTCCTGCAAGCTTTGGGAACAATTGTCCACGCCAGTCTTACTCCTGTAAAACCTGCTGTTTTGGAAAAACTATTAAATTCTATCGCACAATTTTCAGCCCCATCGATTTCATAAATCGATCTCGGTAGATCGGGATCCGTTATAAAGGAAGCATATGCTGAATCATAAAAAATTATAGCTCTGTGCTCATTGGCATAGTTAACAAATTTTTGGAGCTGCTCCTTGGATGCAACCGCCCCAGTCGGATTGTTGGGACTGCATATGTAGATTAAATCAACCTTTGTTTCAGGTAAATCTGGAAAGAATTCATTCTCTTCTGTACAAGGCATATAAACAAGCCCTTCATATCCCAATTCCGTAGCTTCGCCAGTTCGACCAGATATAACATTGCTATCCACATAAACGGGGTATGCAGGGTCCTGCACCGCCACAACACAGTCTTCAGAAAAAATCCCCTGAATATTTGCAGAGTCTGATTTGGCTCCATCACTTACAAAAAATTCAGTAGGGTCAATGGCAAGTCCCCTTTCAGCATAAAGCCCAGCAAGACCTTGACGGAGAGGTGTAATTCCCTCTGAGGGACCATATCCTGAGTATGTCTCAGATTTGCTTAAGGCATCAACTCCTGAGTGTAACCCCTGCAACACGGAGGGAACAATCGGTTCCGTAGTGTCTCCAATGCCTAGACGAAGCACTTCTGCTCCGGTATTTTTCTCCAGGAAGGCGTTTGTACGACGTGCAATCTCTGGAAAAAGATATCCAGCAGCAAGTTTATCATAATTTTTATTTATTCTGGCCATACGGAAATAAGAAAAGATTTAGCATGCAACCGAATACAAATTTGGCAACTTGGAACGAAATATTCTACTCACCTGATTGCAGGAGCAGTCCGTGTTTCCGAGCGGCTTGAAATGAGATAAAAAAAACAAAAAGACCGATTACGAGGTAGAGGAAATTCAGGATAAAACCTTTAACCATTAGACTCTCTACAAAAACTCCTTTGATGAGCAAGTTACGCATCCCTTCAAAAACGTATGTAGTTGGAATAAAAACTGCGATTGACTGCATCCATTCAGGAAGGGTACTAAGTGGGTAGTAAATACAGGAAAAAGGAGCGATCAAAAACGGCAGAACCCAGGTCAAACTTTCCGCACCCAAACCATAGCGAATAAGAATGCCAGTAACCAATTGAGAAATTGCCCATCCCGTAAGAACCAAGTTGAAAAAGAATCCCAACAACGGCAAACCCATATCAAAAACGGAAACATCAAAAAAAGGAATTGCCAATAATGCTGCCGGTATCATTCCGATCAAAGTGCGCATCATGGATATGGTAGCCAAACCGGCTATTAACTCCACCGGTCTTAGGGGTGCGACAAATAAATTACCTAGGTTTCTGGACCATAATTCTTCCAAGAAAGAGAGCGTGTAACTAATGTGTGAACGGAATAGACAGTCCCAGACCAAAACAACCGAGATAAGAATCCCACCTGCGGTTAATTCTGGACTGCTACTGGAAAAATGCTGAGAAACAAAACCCCAAATGATCATTTGCATAGTGGGCCAGTAAGCGATTTCAATAATACGTGGCCACGAACTCCTAAGCAGATAAAGGTATCGTAAAACCAATGCTTTAACGCGTCCGATCGATTTTTTGAAACTTAAGTTCACAATTTCTTTTCCTTGGAAATTTCCAGGAATACTTCTTCCAAATTATCTCTGTCATGCCTGAGTAATAGTTCAGCCGGAGAACCTTGCTCGACAAGTTTTCCTTTCTTCATAAGCAAAACCTCATCACATAATAATTCGACTTCACGCATATCATGACTGGCAAACAAAATGGTGGCACCTTGGTTTTCTCGGTATTTGTTGAGAAATTCCCGGATCCATGATGTCGTATCTGGATCGAGGCTTGCAGTCGGTTCATCTAAGAGCAAAAACTCCGGACGATTAATCATGGACTTTGCCAAGGAGACCCGTGTTTTCTGACCAGAGGAAAGTTTGCGTACCCGTCTGTCGAGCAGGTTACCTAAACGAAACTCCTCACTCACTTGCATGATTCTACCTTTTACATTTTCAACACCGTAAAGTTTTGCGTAGACTGTAAGATTTTCCCGAACAGTTAAACGTTGCGGCAGGTCAACATAGGGAGAGGAGAAATTCATTCTACCCAGCACGCTGTAGCGGTCTTTTATGAAGTCTCGACCGAATAGATTGATTGAACCCGAAGTGGGCTCCAGGAGTCCAAGAAGCATCGAAAGCGTAGTGGTTTTACCGGCTCCATTACCACCGAGAATTGCGGTAATACTCCCTTGATTAAGCTGAAAACTAATCGAATCGACAGCAAGAATCGAAGAAAACTGCTTTGTTAAATTCTCTGTCTGTAAGATTGCATTCAAAGAACCGAGATAAAAGGGATAATGCTTAAAAGGCTCAAGATGAATTAATCCACAGACCAAAAAAAATTTAATCGTATGTAATTTCGAGCAGTTGCCCGGTTGCAAAATCAGTCGCTGCTTGATCATTTCCTTCACGATGCAGTTCAGTTTTTGAAAGAATTCTTGTGCGGACAACCACCCTGGAAAAGGGAAATGGGACAATAAAGTTATCCCACGAATTCAAACTAAAAAATTTCGAATACTCGAAGGACAGAAGCAAAACCGGCATTTTGGTTATTCTGGCCAAGGCAACGGCGCCTGCTTTTGCCTCATATTTGGGACCACGTGAACCGTCCGGAGTGATTCCAACATCATTTCCTTTTCTTACAACTTTGACCAATTCTCTAAGTGCCTGAGAACCTCTTCGGTTTTGAGAGCCTCTAATTGGTTGAATATTTGCCCAACCATAAAAGGTTTCCAACCATGCACCATCTCGACTTGCACTAATTAAACCGTAACAGGAATTTTGCTTACGAAATCGCCGATGCCATTCTCCGGCAAGAAAAAGCCTGTTGTGCCAAAGAAAAATGACCAATGGACCTTCATGTCCTTTAAGTTCCGAAGCCCCCGCACTTTTCTCATACTTGAACCTTATGGAAAATGTCCAGACCCTGTATAGGATTCCAAGTGGAGAGAGAAGAATCTTTAAAAGAATACCCTGACGAAAGGGAACTGTCCCTTGTCTCGCCCCCTTAAATGACATCTTTTATTTAGTATAAGAAATTTAGTCCTGCCTCACAGATATGAGAAGGAACTTCATCCTCATGGGCATATCGATAACCTAATCTAAATTTCATAGCCTCGGAAAGAGACCATTCTAAACCGAGGGCACCGGTACCATACAGGCCTTTATCGCTTTCTTTATTAAGACTTTGAAAGGTTGTACGAAAATATCCTAAACCAAGACCAAAATATGCATCCAAGTCTTGCGCAATCTCGGTTTTAAAACCTACATCAAAATAAGCTGCAAGTGTTTGGCTCTTTCCTGAAATTGGCTCTTTAGAAGTCTCATATTTATATGATTCATGCGATAATGAATTTCTTTTGTACTGAAATCCCAGTCCAAAATTAAAAGTTTCATAATCAAACCCCGCGGACAGGGCCAAAGTAGGACCAGGCACATACTCTCTTTTGGATTCTCCAACCGAGGGATTCTCATTTTGAACCTTGAATGGAAAAGAAACTCCTGGATGGAGGATCAAATACCCGCCATAAAGTTGCTCGGAAGTATCCGTTCCTGCATTGGATATGTCATCATTATCGATATCTGAGACGGGTACGGCAACGGTTGGCACAGTTTCCTTTTTTTCGATTCTTGGAGGAAGCGTAAGCCTTTGAGGTCTGGTTCTCGCTTCCTGCAACCTTTGGTCATAAGTGGTAAGATTAGAATCATACCAGTAGGTTCTACGGGAATTCTGATCGGCTGGTTTTTCGGAAAGATCGAATGGTTTGCGATGAATACCTTTTGTGGAAAGACCGTAGAATATTTCATCAAATCTTCTCTGAAGATCATGAAGTCTTCCAGAGTAGTTGTTCATTTCGCCTTTCAAGTTACGAATCTTGTACTTTTGAAAATCACTCTTGTCATTCATACTCGAGTAATAGTCACTCACTGGCTTTTCTTTTACCGTATTGTATCCGGAAGAGAAATTGGATTGTCCGAAAGTCTTGGAAAAAATCAAACAGGCCAACAGTAATCTAAAAATAAGTTGCATTTTTTTTAATGCAACTTGTTCAAAAAAGTAATGCAACACAAAATAATCCTGATCACGGATTATTGACGAATTTTTATCTGCCTTGAAAAGTAACTAAAAAGACCGTGAAAAGCTAACATGTATAATAGATTGACAATAATCCCTCCCTTAAATGCCATGCGTAATCCTTGTTCCTGCCGATTTGCTTTATGATAGGCTCCTAAGTTCGCAGAACTGATCTGTTTAGCCGTAAGCGGCAGTCTTGCATCATACATTTCTGGAAGCAGGTTCTGCTCAAGTGCATAGTCAGGAATCTCAGGTTCAACATTCTGGATAATTTCCCAATAAGGTCTTTTGGGCATTCCAAGAAGAGGTCCTACTTTGATTTCCCGGTAAAAAGTTAGCTGAATTATCAAGGCGGTTACAATCAGCATTCCTTGAGAAACAAGCCAAGCTTTCGTTTTGAGTTTCATTATTAAGTATATATGCGGAATTAGAAAGTAAGCACAAACCTAAGCTCAAAAATCAATTAAAAGCAGATTCAATTGTTGCAAAAGCGTTCAAATGTGCTGTTTTAAATTTATTAGATGAGATTGGTTGTGGTGATGGCATTGCTTTTGCGTGGCTTCCTGTTGTGGGGAGAACAAACGCATGTCGTTCAAAAAAACGAAACCCTTGGGGGCATTGCCAAAAAATATGGTGTTTCGACAACAATTCTTCAATCATACAATGGGATTAAAAATCCTAATCTCTTATTTGTGGGGAAGAAATTAAAAATACCATCAAGTACTACTGGAGAAATTTCATACACAGTAAAAAAAGGAGACAGTCTGGGGTCAATTGCCGCAAGATTTGGTGTAAAACAAAGTTTATTGGCAGAAACGAACAACATTCAGAGACCAGACCTCATAAAAATTGGGCAAAAACTTAAGATTCCACTCAATAAATCACAAAGCCCACCGGTTTCACCACTTTCGTCCGCGACTCTTAAATCACTTAATTCTATTTCTGCCAGGAATGGAAGATGGAAAAGAATTGTAATTCACCATTCAGCAACACCTGTAGATGACCCACTTAATATGCACAGGGTTCATAAAGCTCGTGGCATGAAAAATGGACTGGCCTATCATTTCGTTATTTCTAATGGGTCAAGGAAGGCTTATGACGGTGAAGTTTATATAGGTGAAAGGTGGAAAAAACAACTTGATGGTGGCCACATGAAAAAGCTCTCGGACAACAAAACAAGCATCGGAATATGCTTGATTGGTAATTTTGAACTTAGGGCACCGACCGCGAAACAGATGAAGAGCCTTGAGGGATTGTGCGAGCACTTATTAAGACAATGCAGGCTATCTTCCAGCAATGTCACCACACATAAAGTTCTTCACCCGAACCATACAGTCTGCCCAGGAAAATTTTTCTCACTCGAATTTTTACGCAAAAAAATCAGCTAATTGACTCTTCCAAGGTTTGTTTATCCTTTGCTAGTAAAACCTTTCCAAACCTTGACTCACTATTCCTCAGAATAGCGGCATTGTAATCCTTCAATTCGAAAACTGAATCAATAGGGTGGTTTATCTCTGCAAGTGCTAAAGGCTGTAGTACATTTTCGAGTGCATCCCGGAGTTGTGCAGGTGTTCTTTGCCTTTTCCATCGATCCAACCAAAAACCAACGAAACGGATATCATCAAAAATGAGGTTTCGAGTTGGAAACCTTACAGGTTCCCCAATCATTGCACCAAAAGTCACATGAACTCCTCCTCTTCGCAAGCATTTAGCAAGTCGTAAAGCACTCTTTCCTCCCACCGAATTAAGAGCCATGACACATCCTTTATCCTTGCTGTAGTCTTTTAGTAAACTTGGAACATTTTCGTCATCCAGCCAGACTTCTTCTGCTCCAAATTTCAAAACTTTCTCACGCATTTCGTTTGTTCTGACAAGATTTACGCAGGTAACTCCCATTCTCTTGGCAAATTGTATTACAGAAAGTCCAACAGCAGAATTAGCCGCATTTTGAATTATAATATCTCCCTCCTTTAAATACTCGAAGTCATTTAGAAGTCTCCACGCTGTGAGTGGGTTCAAGCAGGAAACAGCTAAAGGAGCATAGGGAACAAGGGCAGGCAGCAATATCAAGTCATCCACATTTACCTGACAGTATTCCTGCCAAGCACCAACCCCATCCGGAATGGATACCACTTTATTCATTACCTTTTCCGTAACATCTTTTCCAATTTCAACTATCTTCCCTACCCCCTCCCGACCAGCGACCGCCGGTAATTCTTTCAAGTTTCCATAACTACCTTGAATCATACCCATATCCGAAGGATGTATGGTAGATGCTTGGATTTCTATTCTAACTTGCCTGGGACCTAACTCAGACAACTCCAAAGTTTCCAAACTCAGAGTTTCAGTGGGATTCCCATAATTGTGATATGTGACCGCATGGTTTTTCATTGTTTTATTTCAACCAGCCCATTTCACTCATCCATTCTTCTGCCCTCTTAGGCCATGATGATACAGGTTTACCAGTTTTCTTCATACCATAACCATGGCCTCCAAAGGGGTAAATGTGGAGTGAATTTCCCAAAACCCCTGCTTTCTCTAGTTCCAAATAAGCCAATACGCTCCCCTCCCCCGGAACCCTATCATCACCGGTGTGGACAAAGAAACATGGAGATGTATCTGCTGTAATTTTAATTTCTGGAAACAAAGCATTTCGTTTGGAACGATCTACAAGATAGGCAGGATATATTAGAATACCAAAATCAGGTTTACAGGAAAATGAGTCTGCTTTGTCGATTTTTGTGTAGGTTCTATTTTGATAATTAGTCAGTGCCATCATCGCCAGATTGCCCCCAGCAGAAAAACCCAATACTCCTATCCTGTCCGAACGAATACCCCATTTATCCGCATTTTTCCGAACAATGCCCATTGCTCGCTGAATATCCTGTAACGGGGCTTGATGTGGTAACCTATTTTTTCGCCTTGGCACACGGTACTTCAAAAGAATCCCAGTTATCCCAATTTCATTTAACCATTCACATACCTGAGTACCCTCATGCTCGTATGCTAAAATATTGTAACCTCCCCCGGGACATACAAGGATGGAAGTTCCAGTTGATGAATCATTATTCGCAGGATAGATGCTTAGCGTTGGTACCGTAACATTAGCAATACGTAGCACATCATTGGCATCTACCGGCTTCCTTATCTCCTCTTCATTTATTTCACCCTGAACTTCTCCAGGTGCTGTAGATGGCCATAATTCCAGAGTTCGTGACTCAATACTTGAAAGAGATATGAAAGAACCAGTCAGCCAAATGGTTAAGGTATAGAAATTAATTATTTTCATAAATACTTTATGTGAGAAAAGAAATAGAAATAGATTATTTTTTCTTTTTGATTCCCCTTAAGAATTGATTACAAATCTATCATGGTCAAACATATCGTAGTCTTACTTCTTTCCATTCTGCCAGCATACTTTGTTAACGGTAACTCATTGCTTGAAGCTATATCCAAAGTAGGCCCCAAAGGTCTGGGAAATCAGGAAGTTATCGATAACTGGAAGCAAATCAAGTCTATGAGTTCTTCGAACATCATCGAACTTTTCGAACTCATGAATCGATGTAACCAATTGGGAGAAAACTGGATAAGAGCAGCTATTTTTGAAATTCTCGAGCGATCAGGAAGTAACTCACTACCTCAAGATGGAACAATTAATTTTATCAAAAACTTAAACAATAAAGGTTCGGCAAGAAGATGTGCCTTTGATTTCCTTAAAAGATTTACTCCACAGATTTCTCAGTCAATGAGATCATCTTTTATAGACGATCCAGAACCTAGTTTGAGAAGAGAAGGCGTAGAACTTTTACTCCAACAAGCCGAAGTTCTTCAAAATGCTGAACAATCGATTGAAGCCTACGAGTATGCCTTAGGAAAAGCCAGAGATGTCGATCAAATTGAGCAGGCTTGTCAGTCTCTTGAATCCCTAGGCCAAAAAATCGACCTTCCTAAAATCATGGGTTTCATCACCGAGTGGAAGGTTATTGGACCATTTGATAATTCTGACCGAAGAGGCTTTGGTGTAGGATTTCCTCCGGAAAAAAACAACATTGAACTTGAAAAAGAGTATGAAGGAAAGAATGGCGGGGTAAAATGGCAGAAATTTTCTACCAGTGACAGACTTGGACTTCTTGATTTAAACCAACCTTTTGGTCACATTAAAGAAGTCCTTTGCTACGCACACACAGAATTCGAATCCTCTGTTGAACAGAGTGTACAATTTCGAATTGGTTCCAAAAATGCCTGGAAACTTTGGGTTAATGACAAATTAATTTTTGCACGAGACGAATATCATCGCGGATCAACTCGAGTAGATCAATTTATTCTAGATGGCCAACTGCGAAAGGGAACTAACAAAATCCTGGTCAAAATTTGTCAAAACGAACAAACTGAAAGTTGGACTAAGCAGTGGGAATTCTGTTTTAGAATAACCGATCTAACAGGAACACCCATTGCAGAATAAAATTAAATGAAACATTCATTCCTTTTTTCCCTAATTCTTTTACTTCATATTTCGGTTCATGCAGATTGGCTAAGCTTTAGGGGTTCATTGGGGAACGGTTTCGTTGATGAAAAGATTTCATCAGAAATCTCTACAGATTCCTCGAAATCTTGGAGTGTATCGCTTCCGGGAAGAGGTCTTTCCAGCCCTATCATTGTTGGTGACCTAGTGTTTTTAACTTCCTCAAGCGGTCCCGACCAAAGCAACCTTCATATACTTGCCTTCAATGCTGAAAGTGGACAGGTTGCCTGGGAAAGAATATTCAGGGCAACTGGCAGAACAATTTGTCACAAAAAAACCTGTGTTGCTGCCTGCACCATGGTAAGTGACGGCAAGGTCGTTGTAGCTCAATTCTCTTCCAATGATGTTTTCTGCCTCGATATGAAAGGTAACCTTGTATGGTTGCGAGGACTTACCTTTGATTATCCAAATATAGCAAACGGTTTGGGAATGTCATCATCCCCGGTCATTGCTCAAGGTGTATTGATTGCACAAGTTGAAAATGATGCAGATTCATTCACTTTTGGAATAAATCTTAAAAACGGGACAACATTGTGGAAAAAATCTAGACCAAGAGGAGCCAACTGGACGTCACCAGTTGTGTTGAAAAAGAAGTCTACAGAATGGGTTGGTCTTCAATCCAAGGAGGGTCTCTCCTTTTTAAAACCAGAAAATGGAGAAGTTCTTTTTAGTTATCAAGACGGAGCATCAACCATTCCTTCAAGTGCTATAGCCATTGATCGAACTGTACTCATACCATCCAATGGATTAACTGCATTGGACGAACCTTCCGAGGGAAAAACTCCCAAGCAGATATGGAGAAACAATAAGCTGGGACCTGGTACAGGAAGTCCTGCTGTATCCGATGATCAGGTTTTTGTAATTAATCGTGCGAATGTTCTGACTTCGGCATCCATTCAAACTGGTGAAATCAACTGGAGACTTAGGATTAAGGGTCCAGTGAGCGGCTCTCCTATTGTAACTGATAAATTACTCTTTGTTTTTAACGAGGAAGGTTTATGCCAGGTTGTGGATATCAAGAAGAAAAGCGAAGCCAATGTGATTAAAGAGATAGACTTGAAGGATACAATTCTTTGCACACCAGCCGCTGATGATGGATCACTTTTTGTCCGTTCTGATAAAAAGTTGTGGAAACTCAGTAATTAATAACAGTTTAAAAGCTTACAAAAAGATCGGTATTTTTTCTCCGTAAAAGAGAAATACCCTCCTCTGAAAATTCTGATTTCCATAAATAAACCTGGCGAAGTGAAGGCATGGAAATTAATGTTCCAATCAAGGAATCAGAAACTTCAGTATTTACTAAATTAAGGGTTTCCAATTTTTGGTTCTTTTTGAAAATTCTGATTCCCTGTGAACTAACAGCAGTTCCCATTAGGTTAAGACTCTTCAGCCGTGGAAATGTTGCTAAAACATCCATTGACTTATTCGTTACCGCTGTGTTTCGTAAGTCCAATTTTACAATATTTCCTTGAATTGTCTTTAAATCCTGGATGCGACTATCTGTGATTAAATCAGACTCTGAAACCGCTCTTGCTTCCAGCAGAAAAGACCCTACACCTAGCGGTCTAATCAGTAATCCGGATTGCTTGGAAAGCATAGCGAGAGTCTCAACATCAACAGGGCTTACTCCCTTAGCCAATTGAACATAATCAGATAGGTAGCTGGCTTGCTTTACTTGATTTGCCTTTTTACGACTTGCCAAATTTTCGATGCCGTCCACTGCCCCCACCCACTTGCCAAAATCAACTCCCTGTGCAATCCACATTCGTATTGTCTCTTTTTGTCGTTTGGGTAGCGAACCGCCTTTGGGTGGCATATGATCGGCATCATCTTCAGATAGAATTATTCGCTGATAAAGGGTACTTTTACTTGGATGATCCACGACAACCACAGGACCATCATCGCTTCCATGCATAATATACGCAGCACCATCCAATCGAAGTCCCGCTTTAGGTTGCTTCATTATTCCATTTTTCTCATACGGTGCCTTGTGACACTCAACACATCTTTCCTCAAGTATTGGCCAAACTTCCTCTTGAAAATCAACAACCGCAAGTAGGCTTGTCGTCAGAAACAGTGTAAAGGTCAAGAATTGATACCGCATCCATTCTATCTAGCTCTACTCCGGAAGAATACGAGCCAAATTAGATATCTATTCGATTTAATTTTTTCGAGGTTTTCTTCTTTTCGCTTGGAAAAATGTGTTCTCAACTTCTAATTAATTAAACAATGTCTAAGTTATCTAAATTCATACCTCTTTTTATTATCGCTCAAGCATTGATTGCTAAATCTGAATTTTCTTGGATTGAAAAAAAAGGCACTCATATCGATCTACTTTACGGAGATCGAAAAATCGCAAGATATGTCTACGAACGGATCAAACCTGAAGACAGAGAAAGGACATATAAGCCTTTCTATCACTTGTATGACATCAAGGGTGAAAAATTCGTCACCAAGGGGCCAGGCGGTAAGTTCACACATCACCGTGGCATTTATTTTGGGTTCTCAAAATGCTCAGCTCTTGATGGAACAGGAAACAAGGTAAGCGTGGATACATGGCATTGCAAAAGAGGATACCAATCGCATGAAAAAGTGCTTCAACAAAAAGTAAACTCGAAGGAAGCTTCTATTCAAAGTGAAATAGCTTGGCGGGTAGATGACGGCACGATCTTTATAACCGAAAAAAGAAAACTATGCTTTAAGTTCGATAAGGAAGAACGATTACAAATTGATTTTGATTCTACATTATCCACAACACAGCCAGAAGTTATCCTTGATGGTGACCCCCAGCATGCAGGATTTCAATTTCGTGCTTCCAACGAAGTCGCAGAGTCAACCGCCAAGCAAACCTTTTACATTCGCCCCAAAGACGGTAGAGACGAAATGGGAAAGACAAAAAATTGGCCTCAAAATAAAGATATGAGTAACTTAAAATGGAAAGCCCAAAGCGTAGTAGTGGGAGGGAATCGTTATTACACTCTCTATCTTGACCATTCTCAAAACCCCAAGCCCAGTTTTTACAGTGAAAGAGACTATGGGCGTTTCGGTTCCTATTTTAAATCTGCCGTGACACCCGAAAATCCTCTTTCAGTTAAATACAGACTCATTTTTGGAAATAAGCCATTATCACCCGAAAAATGTCAGCAATATTCAAAAGATTTTTCTTCCTGAAGTAGGAAAAATTTAAAGCTGCCTGGATTTTCTCCAATTGAGCGAAAACTCTAACGCATACATTCTAGCGTTATCTGCGGGTTTTCTTTATGCATGCAGTGCCTTACTTTGTAAAAGGGGGCTTGAACTTGGTTCCGGTACACTAAGATCTCTTGTCTATTCCAATCTGCTAATGTCGGCTTGCTTCCTACCCTATCCATTCTTGTCCAAGAATAGCCTTTCCTTAGAGTTTGTCCTTTACGGATCTTTGCTGGGATTCCTTTTTTTCCTCTCACAAATGCTCTGTTTCCTGTCTTTAAAAAGGGGCGATGCTAGCCTTATGACTCCAATAATGGGTTCAAAACCAGTATTTGTGGCGATATTTGTAGCAACATTCAGCCTTACCCCCAACAGTTTAACCCCGTCAATTTGGATAGCAGTTGCTCTTGCCACCCTTTCAATCACTTTAATTGGTTGGCCAAGCACAAAAGCAGACTTTTCACAACCAGGTATTTTACTAGCCGTAGCTGGTGCAGCTGGCTTTGGTCTGCTGGACTCGCTCGTTCCTTTTTTTACACACCAGTCCGATCCCTTTTTTCTTCTTTTTGTTGTATTTGGTTCCGTTGGTTTATTTTCAATTCTACTTATTCCCTGGACAGAAGGACCTTTTATTTCATATCGATCACCTTCAGATTTGTGGATGTGGTTGTCAGCCATCCCAATGGGGGGGCAGGCAATTTGCATGTCTATGGCTATTGGTTTTTATCAAATACCCACACAAGCAAATATCTTCTATGCTGGGCGGGGCTTCTGGTCTATCATTTTAGTGGCTTTGCTGGGAGGTTGGCTTGGTCTCCAAGAAGGCAAATCCTCCCCAACACTTCTCCTTAGAAGAATGGTGGGAGCTTTATTGCTGCTGATCGGAGTTTGGCTTACTTCTAATTAGCAGTCTTAGGTAATGCATTAAATCACCACTTCCTCTAGGCGTTCAGCTAAAATTTCTAAAATTAATGGATGATTTCCAAGTGTTGGGGTTCTTTTAATCTTCATCCCCTTATTGAAAAATGGAGTACAAATCTGCACAATATCACCATCCGGACCTGCATGTCGGCCAGGAGCAAGAAACAATTGGGCAATAATAACACAGGAACAATCCGAAGCTTTTAGATCCTCCAGTAATATCTCTAATAAAGGATCATTAAAGTCGTATTGGGTTCCTTCTCTTCTCTCCATACATGCAGTCGAAAAACCTGAAATCTGATTGGCTAATTTCTTTTCTAAATGATAACCAATTTCTTCTCTTACTAAATTTACTTCAGGAATTGGAGTTCCATGATCTACGAGTATGAGAAATGGTTTTACTGGACTAAATTGAGGAATTAAATCAACTACATATTCTGTCAAAGCCTTGGCTATTCTATCATCTTTTTTTTTGTAAATGCAGTCGGCAATTGAAAATTTACGTTCATTCCCATTCTGACTCCACTCAGTCAATTTTCCTGGCAACCAATCGGTTATTGCAAGACTGGGACCAATAAACATGGGAACGAATGAAAGTTTTTTTGCGACCTCTGCTTCTTTAGAAAGAAAGAATGATTCCAAGGACATCCCAGGTTGTCCTTGGAGTTTAGATGCATCAACCTTGTGTGAATGCATAATTCCACAGGGCATAACCGAAAAACCCGTTATTTTTTCAAGTTCAATTGCCACATTTCTCATGTAAATAATTGATTCAGGGCTACGGGAACCATTATCTACTAAAAAATATTTTTCTGAAGTTACTTTTTCCAATTGACGACAGGTAAAATGGTGGGCAAATTTATATGAAACAGTTGGGAAGCTGTAAAATAGTAATCAAAGCGGGAATCATTATTATGAAAAAGAAAATGTGGATGGCAACAATTGTAGTGTTTTTAGCGCTTCTTTCAGCGTGTCAGAAAAAAACCGGACTCTCACCTGAAGACACTGCACTAATAAAAGGAACGGATCGAGGATCATTTGTCGGATCCCCTGATGAATTTGCCCAAAATGAACTGTCACCTGTTGGGGCAACCATTAGCGGGATTGATGGGTCAGATGGTCTTGCACCACAAGACCCTTTCTGGGAAAATCCTGATGCACTTTCCTCTGCAGAACGACCATTCGAGCCAATTTTTTTCGGATTTGATCAATATAATATTGGATCAGACGAACGCGAAAAACTACAGGACATCGCCACATTTCTTACACAAAATCCAAATGTTAGAATTTTGGTAGAGGGATATTGCGACTGGAAAGGCACTCCTGCTTACAACAAATCACTTGGTGACAGACGTGCGACTAGCGTGAAAGATTATCTTACCGACCTTGGTATTGAATCATCTCGAGTGGATATTATCTCTATTGGCGATGAATTGGCTACACCTAATGCCGATCCTACCACGGCCGGTTTGGAAAGAAAGGCTCAGTTTGTTATCATTCGTAATTCTTAACCTTCATTCCAGATGAATAGAAAGAAGAATTTCTCCATTTTTGCAAAATTACTCGTAATCTCCTTACTTTTCTCATCTTGCTCAAAAAAAATTGATCCGGAGACATCCTTAATCCGAAACAACGGATCCAACTCCACAACAGCTTCAGAAGATGGATTCAACAATGGTTCTCAAGATGATTTTTCCTTAGCTGGAGAATCATTGGAGGGAACTTTTGATAACGATCTACTTGCTCCGAGAAGTCAATCTTTGGATGCTTTTAGTGATCCTCTCAATACCATTCGCCCTTTTGAGCCCGTGTATTTTGGTTTTGATCAGTACAATATCAACCAATCCGAGAGAGGAAAACTTGCTGAAATTGCTGACTTTCTTAAAACAAACCCGAAGGCTAAATTATTAATTGAAGGTTATTGTGACTGGAAAGGTACTCCCGCTTATAATAAATCTTTGGGCGACCGAAGGGCCACAACTGTAAAAGCCTATCTAACTGATCTTGGTGGTGATCCTTTGCGCATTGAAACTGTCTCAATTGGGGATGAAAATGCTATTCCAAACGCTGACGGTGCCCAGGCTAAACTCGATCGTCGTGCCGCCTTTGTGGTTACAAAAGGGTCTTAAGCAAATCTTAAACTTCCCCAAGCCTAAGGAAAAAGGCTTCAAATGAATCAATAGCACGGTTCATTATTGTTAGATTAAAGCTTTCGTCCGGTGCATGGAGATTGTCTTCATTTGTGAAAAGTCCAAGCATTAATGCATCTAAACCAGCAACTTCTTTTAAGTCCCTAATAATCGGAATACTTCCACCTTCTCTTAAATAAATAGGTGCTGTTCCGAATTCTTTACTGACACACTCTTCAATCAAAGGAAAAGCTTTTTGTACAAGTGGAGTTTCGTTCCCAGATGATCCAGGTTTACCGGGAGGAATTACCACATAAGGATCCCCACCTCCTTTAACTTGAACATCCACCCGGATACTATTTGGGCAAGCTAACTGAATGGCTTGCTTAACTTTCTTTGAGATATCTTCAGCATTTTGTTCTGGAACTAAGCGACAGGTAATTTTAGCAAAGGCTTCAGATGGAATGACCGTCTTGGATCCTTCACCCTGATAGCCTCCGCCAAAACCATTAAATTCCAATGTCGGACAAAATCGAATTGCCTCCAACGCAGTATATCCTGGTGGTGGTGACAGGGCGGGAGCACCTAAAAAGTCGGCATATTCGGTCTCTGAAATAGGCAACCTTCTAAGCTCTTCTTTTTCCCAGTCCTGAGGAGGTATCACATCATCATAAAAACCGGGTACATTCACTCGACCTGTTTCTGTATGCAAGCTTGAACATATTTTAGCCAAGGCTTGCAAAGGGTTCATAAGAGCACCTCCGTGGACTCCTGAATGCAAATCTTTTGCCGGCCCAAAAAACTTTACCTCCAATGCAGTCAACCCCCTCAAACCTGTAGTGATGACCAACTGATCAGGGCCCGGACTTCCAGTATCAGAAACAAGAAGCATGTCTCCTTTAAGCTGTTCTTTTCTATCTTCTAAAAAAGGACGAAAACTTGGACTCCCTATTTCTTCCTCGCCCTCGATTAAGTAGGTTATGTGAATCGGCAAGTCCGGGTTCTTTTGCAAAGCACGATAAAGAGCACACATGTGAACAATTTGAGGCCCCTTATTATCCGCAGCCCCCCGTCCAAAAAGTCTACCATCCCGTTCCGTTGCCTTGAATGGTTCGCTAGTCCATAAATCAAGAGGGTCTGGTGGTTGAACATCATAATGTCCATATATTACAAGCCTAGGCCAGCTTGGGTTCCCCCTTTTTGCCAAAATTACTGGATGAATTGGAGTGGGTATTGTCTCCACCTCAAAGTCTAATTCTTTTAACAATGATATCGCAAAATTTCGAGCTTCAGTAACACCATCATTAAAATTTGAATCCGCAGAAACACTTGGATAACTGACATAATCACACAATGATTGTACTGGATTTTCGAGATAATTACTCATTTGATATAAAATAAAGGGATAGAATTAATTTGACTGTGAACGGCGATATAGAGACATGGCAAAGGGCATCTTTGACTGTAAGTATTCAATACGTTTGCCGGGATCTGGATGAGTGGAAAGGAACTGTGGTAGTCTTTTGCGGGTTCTGCTTTTCATTTTTTGCCAGAATCGTATGGAGGCTCTGGGGTCGTAGCCGGCTTTTGCAGAGTAGATAAGGCCCAAATCATCTGCCTCTCTTTCCTGAGTACGGCTAAAGGGAAGTATAGCACCAACCGTTGCTCCCACGCCATAAGCACCTCGTGCAAGAGCACGGTCTCCTGTGCTTTTGTTTCGCATCGCGGTATCAAGAATTATTCCACCAATTGCCACACCTACACCTTGGGACATCCTCTTATTGCTGTGTCGCTTTGCTACATGTGCAACTTCATGCCCAATTACTGCTGCAATTTCATCCTCATCTCCGTTAGCAAGTTCAATCAGTCCTACATTCACTCCGACTTTCCCACCAGGCATGGCAAATGCGTTAGGTTCACTTTTATCAAATACCACGAATTCCCATTCAGTCCCCGGGACATCAACTTTGGCGACACTTGTGATCCGCTTACCAATTTTTTCAACCATTCTTTGATAACCCTGATTCTTGGATACGGGATCCTTCTTTTTCATTTGGGAGAATTGAGCATTTGACTGCCTAGCCAGACGCTCATCTGACATCATCGCAACTCCACAACCCACAACTCCTAAAATTAAAAATAAGGCAACAATGCCTGTGAGGAGTCTACTTTTCTTACTCATGTGATTATAAGATTACAGTCACACAAGGAGTCATCAAATTAAAAGGCGAAAAAACTTAATGTTTGAAGTGACGAGTTCGGGTAAAAATCATCGCCATATTTCGTTCGTCGGCCGCTTCAATCACTTCGTCATCCCTTACGCTCCCACCTGGCTGAATTGCTGCAGTGGCACCAGCCTCAGCAGCAGCTATAAGTCCATCAGCGAAAGGGAAAAAGGCATCTGATGCAATCGTTGAGCCCTCGAGTGGCAAACCTGCTTCCCCAGCTTTCCATACTGCAATTCTTGAACTGTCCACCCGGGACATTTGACCTGCTCCCACCCCAAGAGTTTTCTCATCTCCAGCATAGACAATGGCATTGCTCTTCACATGACGAACTACACGCCAACCAAAAAGCATGGACCGAAACTCAACATCTGTCGGTTGCCTTTTGGATACTACTTCGAAATTTTTTGGATTAATCCTTTTCTGATCTCGATCCTGTACAAGTAATCCTCCAGGAACAGTTCTTATTTCCTGTAAAGTATCGGGGCCAAAGCCAACTTTTGAAACAAGCAGCCGAAGATTCTTTTTACGCGAGAAAAACTCCAGAGCTTCAGAAGTAAATCCGGGAGCAATAATTACTTCGCAGAAAATTTCCCCAATCTTTTCAGCTAAATTAATATCGAGAGTGTTATTCACAACTATGATTCCTCCGAAGGGAGCCTGTCTATCAGTTGCAAAAGCGGCATCCCAAGCATCTGATATACTATCTGCACTGGCTACCCCACAGGGATTGGTATGCTTTAGAATGGCAACCGTGGGGCGCTCGAATTCGCCAATCAAGTAAGCTGCCGCAGAGATATCGATAATATTATTAAAACTTAACTCTTTCCCCTGCAGTTGATCAAAGTAGTCCAGAAAGTTTCCGTATAATGCAGCCTGCTGGTGGGGATTCTCTCCGTATCGGAGGTTTTTTATTTTGTTCTCTTCAATGTTCAAAGTCGCCGGAAAACCTGTAATCGAATCCATATCCAAATCGTCACTATTTCCTTGAGAAGTCAAGTAACTGCGAATGGCACCGTCGTAAGAGGAAGTTCGGGCGAAGACTTTTAAGGCTAATTCCTTACGAAAAGAAAGCTCTACTGATTCCGAATTCATCGCGTCAAGCACTCGGGAATAATCAGTCGGATCACAAACAACGGTTACATCTCTATGATTCTTAGCAGCACTTCTGAGCATTGATGGACCTCCAATATCAATCTGCTCGATGGCTTCACCAAAGCTCACATTGGCACGAGCCACGGTTTCTTCAAAAGGATATAAATTCACCACCACTAAATCAATCATCTCAATACCATGACTTTCTGCAGCCTTCATGTGCTCGGGATTATCGCGTAGGCAAAGTAACCCACCGTGAACTTTAGGGTGTAGGGTTTTTACCCTCCCGTCCATCATCTCAGGAAACTTGGTATGATCACTTACATCAGTGACGGGAATCCCCTGCTCGCGGAGCAACTTGGCTGTTCCGCCCGTGGATAGGATGGTATAATCAAATTGACTTACCAATGCTTGGGCAAATTCAGAAATACCGGTTTTGTCACTTACGGATAGAAGAGCAAACTTTTGCATTCTTTCCGTTGTGTATTCAAAGTCGCGGGTAGCAAGCGTATTTCATTCACAATCCCAAAATCTGGGTTAATCAAATAATCGTTGGTCTTTATTAGAACTGTGATATGTTTTACTTAAAATTATTTTGAAAGAGCAAAGTATAGAATTAGATGGGTTGCAAGCATCGTTGGACAAGTTGGTTCACCATCGAGAGAAATCAAATGTAGAAGGTATTGATTTACATGCATTCATATACTTTATCAGTATTTCAAATCTT
>MDTE01094719.1_pt1 | contig 23133 bp, 20 predicted proteins | sample 811231 | NCBI WGS metagenome assembly MDTE01 (sample SAMN05326651, study PRJNA326480) | marine metagenome | isolation source: seawater | place: Indian Ocean: Red Sea | collected 2010 | reverse complement strand
TTAAAGAATACTCCGAACGCTGGATGTATAAAAGGCCAGAACCTGCTGACTTCTTCCGGACCATGGAAGATGCTTCAGGCGTGGACCTTGATTGGTTTTGGCGGGGATGGTTCTACACAACAAATAATGTTGACCTGGCAATGAAGTCTTTGCGCCTTTATCAAATTGACACCAAAGATCCAGACATAGAAAAACCACTCAAAAAAGAAAAAAGAGAAGAGGAAGAAGCCAAGGATCTAATTGATTTAAGGAATAAGCCATTACCTAAATTGGTAGATGAGAACCGAGATCTTCTTGATTTTTATAATAAATTTGATCCACTTGATGTGACCCAAAGTGACCGAAGAGAATACAATGATTTTTTGAAAAGTCTTGAGCCTGAGGAACTAAAATTACTATCTCTGAGAAGAAAGTTCTATGTGATTGAAATTGAAAATATTGGAGGTCTTGTTTCTCCAGTCATTCTCGATATCACATATGCAAATGGGAAAAAAGGGACCATGAGAATTCCCGCTGAAATCTGGAAAAGAAATACCAGAACAGTAAAGAAATTAGTCATTGCTAAAAAAGAGATCACTCAAATTGAGATCGATCCAATGCTGGAAACTGCCGACACGGACAGAAATAATAATTATTGGCCTCCTCGCCCGATAGAATCTCGGTTCCAATTACAAAAAAGGAAAAAAGGGAAAAACCCAATGCAGAAAGCTAAGGAGGAGGAGAACCGGTCCAAAGAACAACAAAATGAAAAGAAAAAGAAAAGTTCTGAAAAGGACTCATCGTAAACTATTAACGTTTACCTTATTTATTCATTTTTTGGTATATTTCATCTCTCCTGCCGGAGCCCATCCGGTACACGCCACATTTGCGGAAGCGGTTTGGAACCCCAAAACACAGTCCATTGAAATTGCTCTCAGGGTAAGAGTTGTTGATCTAGAATCTGCCTTGTCCAAAAAAATCGATAAACAAATAGACATTGAAAATACCGAAGGCGTTGAAAAAGACATCTGTTCTTATTTAAATAAGAATTTTTATATTACTCTGCCAACAGGAAAAAAAATCATCCCTAAGTGGTTAGATAAGGAAGTAGGTATTACAAATGCCTGGCTCTATTTTGAATTCATTTTGGGTGCAGAAACCATGCCCAAGCAATGCAAAATACAAAATTCGATTTTTTTTGATGATCTTGAGGGCCAAAAAAATGTAATTGAATACAGAGAAGGGAAAAAGAAAGGAATCTTCTCCTTCAACAAAGACACAAAGACAAGATCGCTGATATTAGATGAATAATTAAGAAGATTCGTTAGTCTCGTCCAAAAAACTTGTCCTGCAAAGATCTGCGTATAGACCTGATTGAGACAAAAGTTCTTTATGATTCCCACTTTCAATGACCTCACCATCTTTAAGGACGTAGATCCGGTCAGCTCCACGCACTGTGCTTAAACGGTGAGCTATGACAAAGCTAGTCCTGTTCTGCATCAGCCTCTCAAGAGCTTCCTGAATCAGCCTTTCGGTTTCAGTATCAACACTGGCCGTTGCCTCATCCAAAAGAAGGATCGGAGGATTCTTCAGTAAGGAACGGGCCACGCTGACTCTTTGCTTTTCACCCACACTAAGTTTTACTCCACGTTCGCCTACTTGAGTATCCAATCCTTGAGGTAATCGCCTAACAAAATCAGCCGCATTTGCAACCTTCAGAGATTCCCAGATCTGCTCATCAGTTGATTCTCTGTTCGCGATTAATAAATTTTCTCTTACGGTGCCGTTAAAAAGGAAACTTTCCTGAGTCACGTATCCGATTGCATTGCGCAGAGATTTCTTCTTTATTGAGTTAACCTCAACTCCATCCACAAGAATCTGCCCTTCATTGTATTCATAGAACCTTGTTAATAAATTAATTAATGTCGTCTTGCCCGCTCCTGTCGGACCAACCAAAGCTATGGTTTGACCAGGCTCCGCAACCAAATCGACCCCCTTGATGGTAGATAATTCATCACCGTAACTGAAAGAAACATCACGATAAACGACGTTCCCTTTGACCGGTTCAGGCAATTCCCGACCTAATTCAAGACCAGGCTCTTCATCAGCATCTAATATTTCAAACACTCTCTCGCCCGCTGCTCGGCCTGACTGCAACATCTGATTGAGCTGATGCAAACGACTGATTGGTTCATAAAATAGAGTCAAATACAATAAGAAGGCTGTGATTTCTCCAGGTGTCATGTCTCCTTCAAGAGCAAGCTTACCTCCAAATCCCATCACTAAAATAAAACCGATCCCACCAACAAAACTCATAGTTGGATTATATATCGCCCAGGCAAACATTGTACGAAGAGTGGCCTTACGGACCTTATCACTAGCAGCATTGAATCTTTGATGCTCTTCCTTCTCCATCGTGTAAGCCTTAATCTGACGGATGCCGGAAATATTATCATGAAGTAATGCATTCATTTCCGATGTGGCCTTACGAACAGTCCTGTATCGGTCCCTAGTGCTAGTATAAATTAGAGCTCCTATAAATAATAGTGGAACGGGAACCACTGCCCACCAGGCAAGGGTAGGATTAATCCAGAACATTACGAAACCAACTGCTATTATCTGTAATAAAGCGACTACTCCTTGTTCTATTCCGTCAATGAGAACCCTTTCCATGGCCGTCACATCCTCAGCCACACGAGTCATTATGTCTCCAGTGGGCCTGTTATCAAACCAACGCAACGGTAACCTTTGTAGTTTCTGATAAAGGTCACTCCTAATGTCGAAAATGATCTTCTGCTCGAAAGTATTATTAAGCATAATTCGTACTGAATTAAGCAAATCTCTGCCAAAATAAGCAACGCACGCAAGAACCGTATAATTGAACAACAAATCGGCCCTTTGCTGAGGAACAGCCACATCAAGAACTAACCGAGCCACATTAGGAAAAACAATCGCGAGCAAGGTACCCACTACAGCACAAAGAAGCTGCAAAGATCCAAGCTTCGGATAACGCTTGAGATAGGAAAAAACACGGAAAATTGTTTTCATTTTAAGGGAATCATAACCAAAGGAAATCTAGTTAAAGTGTATATTGCCACTAACTACAAGTTTACCTTTTAAAGAAAGCATTGGAATACTTACAGCAAAGAGCCAAATTTCACTATCGTGTCTAATCGTAATATTTTTGTCAGACCAGAAAATAGCTTCTGGTACGCTCGTGGCAAATTGATACGCTTTATTATTCTACTGGCAACTCTATGCTCTATATCCTTTCTTTACTTCTCGCAAAAACCATGGGAATTAGATAATAAGAGCCATGAGCTATATTCCCTGAGCGATCACCTAATTAGGGGTCTTTGGTACGGTTTTGCATCCAGCACATTCATTGGAATCCTTTTAATCTTCTCATGGAAAAAATGGGCGAAAACTGACCACAATAAGGACCTGACTCTTAGCCATAACCCTCAGATTGAAAACATTCACTCATCGGTATTTTGGGTCTTGCTTGCCCTCATTGTTTTGTTGGGAGGACACCTGAGGTGGAATCTTGTGACAGGAGGTTTGGGGTGGGAGGAAATTAATTCAATTAGAACCACAACTCATGAAAACTCACCTGAGGATTGGGAAAAAACTTTATGGATGTATCAGGAGCAAAATAAATGCATTCCATTGGCCGCGGCAATAAAAATATCTCAAAGCATTTGGCAAACAAAAACTGAACCAGACGGATCCGAGATACATGAATTATCACTACGTTCACCAAACTTCATTCTGAGCATTTCTTCTATTTTAGTTATCGGTTTATTAGTGAAGCGCTGGGGCTTCAGTATAGGAGCTCTAGGCTCCGCACTGTTCCTTGCAATGCATCCATGGCATATAAAAAATGGAACCGCGTTAGGCACAGAAGGAATAATTATTTTTTTAGTTTTACTGGGTTCTTTGTGGCTGACCTATGCAATTAATGACAACAAAGACCGGTGGAGATATTGGCTCCTATTTGGAACGAACCAGTTAATGTTTGCATGGACAATTCATGAAGGAATATTTTACGCCATTGGATTTACCCTATGCGGAATCTTATTAATTTTATCTCAAAACATAAATTTTTCCTTTCGTTCAACGTCCATTAGTAAACTCGTAGCCGCTAATGCCATGGCTTGCATGGTGTACTTTCCACTCTTCATGCCTAACATCATGCAGACCTTTCACTGGGAACCAATAGAGAATCCTCACTCATCGATTCTGCCAAACCTCGGTAATTCGATCGGACATTTATTTTTCGGCATGGACATCAGTCAATCTGGAAGCGAATCGCCCTCAGTCGCAAATGAATTGGGACAAAGTCCCATCATTTGTTCTCTGATTCTATTGACAACTTTTTTCAGTTTATCATTTGGCATTATCAGAACTTGGATAAACCGAAAAGGCGCAGCAAAAATATTGATTACGATTGTCATTTTAGGGCTTGTATCAATTCTAATTGACTGGACCGCAGATACTTATACCCACCACCACTTTGTAGCACTCGCTCTAGCTCCTACAGTCATTGTCCTAGGCATCGGATTCTCAGGAATCCTGAATACCGTGAAATCAAAATACTCATTGAATTTTTTAATCAGTTTCCTCGGGATTTGCTTTTATTTGTACATTGCCCGTGAACCCAGAAACCACACGCAAACTCTTCCCTTTGCACCGTACAAGGACGTTGCAAAACATCTTAAGCAAAGAGCTGAAACGGGTGATGAAATGCATGTTGTTTGTTATGGGTTCGGAGGGAAAATGATGAAGTTTTATTACCCAAATTGCACTTACGTTAAAAACAAAGAAGAGCTCCTATTGGAAATTAATAAATCAAAAAACAGTCAAAAGAAGCTTACTGTTATTTTAGGTTATCTTGAAATTAACCGTAAGCATCCAGAACACAAAGATGGGATCCCGTTAATTAAATCTAATGAAAAGTTCCATAAGTCCAGAGAATTTTCCGGCCTTGATCCGCTCTTTAAATTTGAAGTAATTAGAGCTATCGACCCCGCCTAAGATAACCTAACTCAGTTACTAAATTATCAATTGAATCCTCAGCTTCTTGTAATTCGGCAATAGGATCCCATCGCCCATTAGTTAAGGCTTCTCTTGCCCCTTCAGGAATCTCAACAGAGAACTTTAAATCGCCTGCACAAACTTCAGAATTCATAACATCTACAGTGACTTGAGTTTCCGGAACATCATTAATTCGCTCAGCTAAAGACTTTATATTTTCCTGAGTTGCAACTACACAAGGCATTCCAAGGGCACAACAATTACCAAAAAATATCTCTGCAAAACTTTCAGCTATCACGGCTCTGAATCCATATCTATATAAAGCCTGCGGCGCATGTTCACGGGATGAACCACAACCAAAATTAGCATTGGAAATCAGAATTGATGAACCCGAGAATCTTGATTCATTAAGAGGATGATCCCTATCATTACCGTTCGAATCTTTCCTCACATCATAAAATAAGTATTCACCCAAACCGTCGAATGTTACACATTTCATGAACCTTGCCGGTATGATCCTATCCGTATCAATATCATTCCCGGGAACATAAACTGACCGACCATTAACTTCCCTTATTTTCTCTAAAGACATAAAATTTTTGATCCTAAATCAATCCTCATTAAATTGAAAAACTTCGCGCGCGTCACTGACTTTGCCACAAACCGCAGCAGCAGCGACCATGACAGGGCTCATTAAAATCGTCCTGCCAGTTGGGCTCCCTTGACGCCCTTTGAAATTCCTGTTGGAAGAGCTAGCGCACAATTGCTCACCAACTAACTTATCTGGATTCATGGCTAAGCACATTGAACAACCCGCTGCCCGCCATTCAAATCCAGCATCACTGAATATTTTATCTAAACCCTCCTGCCTCGCAATGGCATCAACAATCTGAGAGCCAGGAACAGCAATCGCTTTAACATCCGGGGACACCTTGTGACCTTTGAGATACTTAGCAACTTCACGAAAATCCGACAGTCTCCCATTCGTGCAACTGCCTAAAAAAGCCACATCAATTTTGGTCCCTTTGATTGGTTGGCCTGGTTCGAGTTTCATGTACTGAATTGCTTCCTGAATAGAAAGCCTCTCATTCTCGTCAGTTTGTTCCATCGGATCCGGAATCCTACCCTCAATGGAAAAACCTTGATCGGGGCTCACTCCCCAAGTGACTGTCGGGGCAATGTCCTCCGCTCTGATATCAACAATATCATCATATTCACAATCTGGATCAGAAGCTATACTCTTCCACTCATCTACTGCTGAATCCCATTCATCTTCTGAAGGGGCATAAGGACGGCCCTTTAAATAATCAAAAGTCTTCTGATCAGGATTAACATATCCGCAACGCGCACCCCCCTCTATGGCCATATTACAAACAGTCATACGCTCTTCCATAGAAAAAGAATCAAATAATGAGCCTCCATATTCATAGGCATAACCAATGCCTCCGTTCGCACCCAGTAACGCAATAATATGCAAAGCCACATCTTTGGCATATACGCCTGGGCGTAAATTCCCATCAACATTAATTCTTCTCACCTTAAGCTTTCCGAGAGCTATTGTCTGAGTTGCTAGAACGTCTCTTACTTGAGTGGTCCCAATACCAAATGCAATTGCTCCGAAGGCCCCATGAGTAGCAGTGTGCGAATCCCCGCAAGCGATGGTCGTTCCTGGTTGGGTAATTCCTTGCTCCGGACCCACCACATGTACTATTCCTTGCTTGCCAGTCGAAAGATCAAAGTAGGTAATATCAAATTCTTCAGCATTCTTAGCTAACTCTTTAATCATAGCATCAGCTAACGGATCGCTGAACGGTTGTTCGCGTTGATCAGTAGGAACGATATGGTCAACAGTTGCAAATGTGCGTTCAGGATACTTAACCTTAATCCCAAGATCCCTGAGCATGCCAAAGGCCTGAGGAGAAGTTACTTCATGTATCAAATGAGTCCCAATGAGCAGTTGAGTCTGCCCATTCGCTAAAACACGCACAGCATGAGCGTCCCAAACTTTCTGGAAAAGGTTCTTGGCCATCAATATTTATTTTGCCTCAAAAAAAGCGTATGAGGCTTAACCCAATTACTGATGAGATTCAACCGATGATCACAGTTATCTGGGGAAGTTGCCATGTTCTCATTACTTAAAAAACTACCAGACCAACTGCGTAAATAACGATGCAAACTTCACATGCACACGATTATTAAAGAGATTCGAAACATCAAATTCTCAAATCGCTAAGAAATTCTACTGTAAAAATACGTATATATCTGATTATTTCATAGCATTGAAAAATTTATTTAATATATATTAAATATTAAGAAACCCTTGACGATAAGATAGGTTAAGCAAATAATGAACGGAATGAAAATAGGTATTTTACTGGCTAGTCCTACTCTGCGAAGCCGTCTGCGGAGAAAAAGAATCAATGATGCCTTCATGCAATATGACCAATTGAGCCTTACTGCTCAGGACAAAGGATACCTAGAATTGGCTAAAAAAGTTCTTTCATCTGACAATTATGACTTACAAAAACCGTCAGATAGAAGATTATCTAAATAATTAAGGAATCCAAGCCACTGACCGCAGAATTCCAGATTGCGGCTTGCTGATGTTAGGTTGATCTTTCTTATCTCATGAAAGATCACCCATTACGCACAACGGTCATTGGCAGCTATCCATTCCCAAGTTGGCTACATTTCGTTGGAAGCAACCTAAATGAATTCGGCGCTAATGATATTGATGAAATTAAGAATGATGCGACCACATGTGCAATTGCTGATCAACTCGATGCCGGGCTTGATGTCATCACTGACGGGGAACAGACCCGCTTAGATTTTAATCTTTCATTTTATGGGCACTTGGACGGAATCGCTTTGGAGCAAAAATCTCCTAGGCTCTTTGGACCTCCAGCCCACGACCAAAGAGGAAAGCATCAAATAGTAGGAGAGCTCAGAGCAGATAACGGACTCGGCGCAGTAGCTGAATTTGAAAGACTGAAAAAAATTGCTCCTGAAGGCCCATCACTCAAGGTCAGCGTGCCCGGCCCCTTTACAATGAGCGGCCGATTACTGCCTAACAATGATTACACTGACCGCTATGCAATCACAGAAGCTTTACTTCCTATCATTCGAAAAGAGCTTGAGGATCTGGTCGCTGCCGGATGCCAAGAAATCTGTGTCGATGAGCCTTCTATGAGTTGTTACGGGTATAAAGAAAACACGGAAAATTTTGTTAACATATTTAACCGTACAACTGAAACAATTTTCGGTAAGACCAGACTCTGCACTCATCTTTGCTTCGGCAACTATAAAGGACACGCTGTGGGTTACCGCCGCTACGAACCGCTTTTCCCTGCATTCTTGGAACTTAAAGTTGATGAGATGCATCTTGAAATGGCAAATAGAGAATACGCTGAGCTTAAATGCATTGCGCAAGTCGCAGAAATCATGGACGTGGCAGTAGGAATCATTGATGTTAAAAGTTATTTCATTGAACCCGTTGATTTTCTTGTCTCTAAAATCCAGGAATGCCTGAATTTTGCTGATCCAGAAAAACTTGTTTTGGCTCCTGACTGCGGGTTAAGCCAGACCGCACGGTGGGCAGCCAAACAAAAGTTACAGAACATGTGCTCTGCTGCCAAAATTGTCAGGGACAGCCTTTAGTAAAAAATGAAGCCTGCTTACAAAAAAAATCAGGACCTATTATCTGAAATAAAAAACGCGGATGAATCATCTGAAAAATTTCATCTATGGTGGCTGGGACAAAGTGGATTTCTAATAAAGTGGTGCCAAAATTACATTTTATTGGATCCATATTTATCCGATTCACTAACTGATAAATATTCACTAACTGATAAACCTCATATACGAATCACAGAACAAACATTAAACCCAAAAGATCTCGATTTCGTTAGCATCGCCACCTCTTCCCATAACCATACCGATCACTTAGACGATCAAACGCTCCTTGCCATCAATGAATCCAGTCAAGGCCTTCGTTTAATCCTTCCAAAAGCCAACGTCCAGTTTGCTACTGAAAGACTAGGCAAAGATTCAGGAATCGAATTAATTGGAATAAAAGAAAACGAATCCATAAAGATAGGCAACTTCACAATCAATGGTATTGCAGCGGCTCATAATCAGGTCGAAAGAGACGAGGAGGGATATCCAATATATATGGGGTTCATCGTTCAATTCGGCAATTGGGCTGTATATCACTCCGGCGACACTCTGTGGCATGACCAATTAACAGACTCATTACTGAACTGGTCAATCGATGTGGCAATAGTTCCAATCAATGGTAACGATCCATCGAGACGCGTAGCCGGTAATCTTAATGGAACTGAAGCAGCTACATTATCAAAAGCAATTAATGCAAAAATTGCAATTCCTCATCATTTCGACATGTTTGAATTCAACACGGCCAGTCCCGATGAATTCACAAAGGCTTGTGAAAGTTTAAAACAACCTTTCTGCGTCTTAAAGAATGGTCAAGGGTGGAGCTCAGCCACACTCAAATAGATATCATCCAAAGGGTTCGCATCGGTACCATTTGATAAAATTTTATTCACCAAATTTTAACAATTTTGGACCGTTAATAATTAAAATGACCGAAATTACATCCTAAATACCCTTTATTTCCTTAGGTTTTACCAAAAAACAGCTCATACTTGAGCAATGCTCAATTAAAACTCAGGTCACCAGAGTAAGGTTGTTTTTCTACTAAAAACCTGTAGATTTCCCGCCCCTGTTTTTCAGCAGTTATATAATTCATCACAACCTCATGGAACCAATTGTCGCTTTTCTAATCGCACTGTCCTTATTTGCCCTCTTTATTTGGTACTTCGGGACTGACTCTGACTTTCGCCAAAGGATCATCGGAACAATCCTAGCATTAGGATTGGCAAGCTTCTGCGCATATTCCCTGATTCCACCCAAAGAGAAAATTAAACGCGGAATGGACCTTGCCGGAGGTGTTCGTTTCACTCTCCAGCTCAATCCAAGAGCCGAAGCAGAAGAGGAAATAAGTAAAAAAGATCAGGAAGAAGCTCAAAATGTTTTACAAAGAAGACTAACTGGCACGGTCAGTGATGTGAACATTGCAGCGGAAGGTGATGATCGACTCGTCGTTGACATTCCACATCGTGATGGCGATACCGGTGAAAAAGAAGCTCAGATCATTAATGAGGACACAATTAAAGAGATCCGAGCTCAACTTCAAAAATCCGCTATCCTTGAGCTCTATCTCACTCATGAACAAAATAATCCAGCAACGATTGCTAGAATTGAAAGTGGAGAAGATGTCGTTCCATTCTCAAAAATAGCAGAATATGACAAGCGGGACGAAGGAGACACTCAGGAACCGGAAAAGCTGTTACTTAAAGATGAGGTCATGATCGAAGGAAAAGATGTCACTAACGCATATGCCTTTAATGAATCGGGAAGTTGGAAAATAAACATTACTTTTGTTGGAGATGGGGCAAAGACGCTTTCAGAAGTGAGTAAGAAGTACGCAGGTGACGGAGTCACGCAAATGGCCATACTCCTTGATGGAAAAATTATTTCAGCTGCTGTATTTAATGGACACATTCCCAGCGGAAATTGTCAAATAAGCGGAAACTTCACTGAGCAAGAGGCCAATACATTATCAGTTTCCATGCGTAACCCCTTAGGTGTAAAACCGGAAATTCTATATGAGGAGTCATTCCCTCCAACACTTGCCAAAGAAGCGATCAATCAAGGAATCCGGGCAGGCATGTGGGGACTTTTCCTGACCGCATTATTCATGATAATTTTCTATCGCTATGCAGGGCTAATCGCCCTCATAGGTCTGACTATTAATATTATTCTACTCTTTGGGATTCTTGCCATTTTCCAAGCCGATTTCACCCTCGCAGGAATAGCGGGAGTTATCCTTACAATAGGTATTGCTATAGATGCAAACGTACTCATTTATGAAAGGCTAAGAGAAGAAATGGCTGCGGGAAAGAGTATTGGAAATGCAATTCAAACAGCTTACGAAAAGGCCTTCTCCGCAATCTTCGATGCTCAGATTACCACACTCATTACAGCCCTAGTTCTTTTGTGGTTAGCAGAAGGCGCGATTCAAGGATTCGCAGTGACACTGACAATCGGAATTATAGTCTCACTATTTTCTGCGCTCCTAGTGACTCGAGTTTCATTCAATTGGCTCAGTGCGGCAAGGAAACTCAATAAGCCTCTTAAATTCACTCCTGTATTATCGAATAAAAAAATCAATTTTCTTGGGCTAACTAAATTAAGCCGTTTCATTTCAATTGCTCTTATTGCCATAACTGTTGTAACAATAGGAGCAAAACAAAAAGGGGCTCTTGGAATTGAATTTGTGGGAGGAGATCAGCTAAGATTTAACGCAAATGAAAACACGACCAAGGAGTCTATCAGTGAAGTCATACAAAAGACTCTCGGAGAAACGAAGAAACCACAGATTCAGGAGCTGACTCCAATAGGTGGTGAGAGTACAATTTTCTCTGTTCGTGTTGAGCCCAAGTCCGGTGAAAAAGTAAAACAAGCACTTGCAACGGCAGGCCTGGCCGAAGGTCAAATCCAGAGCCAGCAAATCGGTTCTGTTGTTGCCGGCGAAATGCGAGAAAGATCTATTTACGCTCTCATTGCCGGGCTCGGAGTCATTTTTATTTATGTGACTTTCCGTTTTGAATTTTCATTCGCAATCGGCGCTATCGCTGCCCTCATTCATGACTTATTTATTGTAATAGGAATCACGGTCCTAGTTGGAAAAGAACTCAATCTAATACTGGTCGGAGCCTTCCTGACTATTGCCGGTTATTCCATTAATGATACAATAGTAGTCTTTGACCGTATAAGAGAGGGCCTTCGAAGTCAGAGAGGAAATGTTAAGGACATCATGAATGCAGCCATTAACGCTACTCTGTCGCGAACTATCCTTACCAGTTTGACCACCCTCATTACCGTCGTCTGCTTATTACTTTTTGGGGGACCTGCACTGCATGACTTTTCTTTTGCCATCATTGTAGGAGTTCTAGTAGGCACCTATTCCTCAATATTTGTAGCTTCCCCGATCGTTTATTGGTGGGCAAAGAAGAAAAAAGTTAATCTGCGACGTGAAATATTGGATGCAGATCAGGATGATATTAGTTCAGCCGCAACAACACCCTAGAAGCACGCTTGACTGATCGCCACTTAACCGCTAAATTCAGCCCCCCTAAAATAGCACGATATATTAATCAACAAAATACATATGCCAGAAGTAGAAGTTAATAAAGGTGAATCTGTGGACCGAGCTCTCAAACGTTTAAAGAATAAGCTTGAGGCCGAAGGAATCATGGATGAAATGCGCCGCCTTCGTGCCTTTGAAACTCCATTTCAGCGCTACCGGCGCAAACAACGCACAGCGGCAAAAAAATCACGCATGCGGTTCAGAGCAAACCTTCAAGTATTCAGACGCGGCAATACAACTAAAGAAGAAGAACCATCCGCTGAAGAAACTGTCGCTGTCGCAGAACAGGCTACAGTAGAATCAGCATCGACTGAATGATTTGTTTGTAGAAGAGTTTAATCTTCTTCAAGTTCTATAAAATAATCTTCGATCGCCGAAACGAGTCCGGGAATATTCGATTCCTTGGCCTCAATATCAACTCGCAATCCTGCTGATTGCAATGTCTTTGAGGTGATTGGCCCGATACTGGCAATTATTAAATGGTCCGGAATTGGTAAATCCATGTCTATAAAACTTTCCACAGTACTTGAACTGGTAAAAGTAATCAGATCAGTATCTCCCGCCTGAAATCTTTGAACCGCTCCGGTCGGATCTTCTGACTCACAAACAGTCTGATAGGCAATTGCTTCATCGACTATTGCACCGGCCTCAGTCAGGCCTTCAGATATTACGTCCCTAGCAGTGGAGGGACGAACCAACAGAATCGTTTCATTCTCAACACTGCCAACTTCCAGCATCTTTTTTACTAACCCCTCAGCAACATATTCGTCAGGAATCAAATCCACTGAAAGATGATAATCCTGAACCTTTTTCTGAGTCCCTGGGCCTATCACCGCTATCTTAGCACCTCCTATAGATCGAGCATCTTTGTAAAGTTTAAAAAACATATCAAAGAAAGAATCGACTCCGTTCGGACTTGTAAAAATGATCCATGAATACTTATGTGAGTCCTGTACTAATTCTGCAAATTCTTTAATGTTCTCAGGAGGCTCAATTCTAATGGTGGGCATTTCATCAACATCAGCCCCGAGACATCTCAAACGAGCACTGAGCTCTCCTGCCTGACTGCGCGTTCTAGTGACTACAATTTTTTTCCCAAATAAAGGCCGGCCCTCAAACCAATTTAATGTTTGCCTCAGCTTGACCACTTCTCCAAAAACAGCAACCGCAGGAGCCTTAAATCCCACATCCTCAGATCTGTCGGCAATATCATCCAATTTTCCAACTAAAGTTTTCTGGTTCCCTGTCGTTGCCCAACGAATCAAAGCCACAGGAGTATCTGGTGAGGCACCACCATCAATCATCATCTGTGTGACTTTTGCCAGTTGCCCTACACCCATCAGCATTACCTTAGTCCCTTCCGAACTTCCAATTTTAGAATAATCTAAAGCACTATCTTCCTTAGTAGGATCCTCGTGACCTGTAAAAATAGTCAATTGAGAACAATGATCCCGATGAGTCACAGGTATACCTGCATACGCTGGACCTGCGACTGATGAACTGATTCCGGGAACAATTTCGAAAGGAACACCGGACTCATACAGCTCCTGAGCCTCTTCTCCACCTCTGCCAAATACAAATGGATCACCTCCCTTTAACCGCACAACAGTCTTTCCTTCCAATGACAACTTAACTAGCAAGTCATTCAATTCGTCCTGGGGAATGGCATGATCGGCCGCTTTCTTTCCTGCATAAATTCTCTCAGAAGTTACAGGGGCATGATTGAGGATGTCGATATTGCAAAGATAGTCATAGACAACCACATCAGCCATTTCAAGGCACTGTTTTGCTCTTAAAGTGAGAAGCCCAGGATCCCCAGGACCGGCACCGACAAGATAGCAAATTCCTTTCTTTGTTGTATCAGAATCACTCATTATTTAATGCATCAATTCCCATTTGCTCTAACAAATCAAATGCAATCTTATTCAATTTACTTCTTTTATCTGTCCTAGTCCCAGTCTTTGGTTCCGATTCTAGTTTTTCTTCATCAAAAACTACAGCACTTATTTCCAACTCATTATCTCCTTTCAACAAACGTGCACTGACTCCAACAGGAGTATCACAACCCGCTCCAAGTAACCGAAGAAATTCTCTCTCTACATTAACGCAATCCTCTGTATTTTTATCGTTAATTAATTTAAGAGCATCAAGTGCAGGAGCATCAGCAAGAGTCTCTACAGCTATTGCACCCTGTCCTGCTGCAGGAATAAAATCCGAAACACTCAGTGGGAAACAATCAAGTACCTTATCATCCATATTAATTTGAGCGGTTTCAGAATGATATAAACCTAGCCGGTCCAGTCCAGCCCTTGCCAGTATAGTAGCATCACCAGCATCTCCATTGATTAGTTTTCTAAGCCTAGTGGGAACGTTACCCCTAATTTCGGAAATTATTATGTCAGGTCTTTTCCATCCAAGAATTCGAGCCCTACGAACACTGCTTGTCGCCACACAAGAGTTTTCATTAATATTCTCCAGGGAAAAGGCATCATTCTTAAAAATTAGAAGATCCTCAACCGGTGCACGTCGTAAAACTGATGCAATACAGAAAGAAGACTCAAGCTCCGATGGCAAATCCTTTAAGCTATGTACAGCCGCGTCAATTTCACCTCTTCTCAAGGCGTCTTCTAATTCCTTAGTAAAGACACCTTTCTCAACTATGGGACGGTGCCCTTTAGAAAAATCAGTCAGCTTCAAATCTTTATACCTGTCACCGCTCGTTTGAATAACACGCTCTTCTATTACTCCATCAAATCCATTCGCTCGCAACTCAGATGCAACAGATCGAGTTTGGAAAAGGGCTAAATCACTTCCCCTGGTACCAAGGATAATTTTATTCATACTGTGGCAAGAGGATCGCTCCCTTGGTCTGGATAGTTTTGAGAGTCTCTTGAAATTATATCTAATTCCAACTTATCAATCTCTGTGATTATTAAATTTTCACATATTATAATTTGCTCTTCACGTCTCGCGTGGGCTGATGCCGTAATTTTCTGCAAAGCGTCCATGTCATATAGGTACACACCGGGAACACTTGCAACTTCCTCATCAACGTCTCTAGGAACTGCTATATCTATGATAAATAATGGTCGACCACGACGCTTACGAACAGCAGGTCCGATCTGATCTTTAGTTAAGAGGGCATGAGGGGAAGACGTTGCTGTGATAAGTATGTCAGCCTCATATAATCTTGTTAATCCCTGATCAAACTCGTAGGCCTTCCCACCCATTTCTTCAGCAAGAATGACAGCTTTATCGTGTGATCTACTGGAAACCACCAGCCCCTTGACTCCGCGACCGGCCAAAGTTTTAGCAACCATTTCACCCATCTGACCTGCTCCAAGAATCATTACATTACAGTCCTTCAGGTTTCCAAATATCTTCTCAGCCAAATCTACTCCAGCCGCACCCACAGACGTCGCTCCCCGAGTAATTTTTGAATTAGTCCTTACAAATTTGGCAATCTTAAATACATTCTGAAAAAGTTTATTTAAATAACGTGACGTCTGTCCTGCCAAATGAGCGGCGGCATATGACTTCTTAACCTGTCCAAGAATTTCAGTTTCCCCCAGAATCATTGAATCAAGACCACTAGCGACCCGACACAAATGCTTCATCATCTCAGATCCACGAAACTTATAAAACGGCAAGGATCCGATTTCCTCCGCTCCATATAAACAAGTAAAACATTCATCAATTTTTGAATATTTATCTGGATTGGCTACTATATAAATTTCGATTCGGTTGCACGTGGAAATAATCACCGCCTCATAAAATCCTTCCTTATCAGTAATTAAAGAACATTTTTCAGCAAGCTTAGTCTCTGGAATGGCCATTTGTTCACGAACCGACACAGGAGCAGATTCATGATTAATGCCCACACAAAAGATCTCAGCTGAATTCGTTTCTCCCATCAATTTTATGAAATAATTAACAAACTCAAAAGTGAAACTATGAAGGCAAATACAGCAAACTGAGAAAGCCTACGTGCAACCATTCCTCGAAAAAAACCAACTAAGCAAATCACTGCATAGAGAATCCATATCGCATACAAAGGCCATAATGGATGACTGTCTCCCTTAGGAGGGATTTTTTCTGCAGAAAAAATCCCAGCCGCTAATAATATGACCCCAAAAAACATCAGTCTAAAAACCGCTTTAGACAAATTATGCATTGGAGGAAGGTGGTAAAATAATGTCTCTAATTTTGCTGAACGTACATTTTTCTCTTGTAGCAGAAACATCAACCCCGCCACACATGCCATACCAAATGATCCATATGAAATTAGCGACACTCCGATGTGAAATTCAGTCCATGTCTCAGTCCCGCCAAGATCGGCCGCGGCTATAATTGCCAGATCCTTATCAAATGGCACTAAGGCCGCCACTATGCAGATAATAAGAACCAAAGGTGAGGTGAAGACTCCCATCAATGACAGCCTATAACTTGATCCAAAAAGAAGATAGATAATGACCATCGACCAAGACACAAAAACGAGTATTTCCAATAAATTGGTCACTGGACATCGCCCATGAATTTGACCACGCTCTGCCAAGAACATCGATTGAAAAATCATGCCCAGAAACATGGCTAAGAAATTCCATTTGGAATTTTTATAATGCCCACTACGCAAAGAGGTAATTGCATATAAAAAGCCACCGCAGAAAAATACCGCAGCACAAACTAAAAATAAACGATCACGATCCATTATTTGAGGGGATGTATGTTAGTCCTTGCCCAACTGCTTTGCAAAATAAGTAATTAACTTATATGTGATTTCATCTATAGATTCCAACACCTAAAATTTTGTGCTATGACTCCTATACATTAATGAAAAATATTGACCTAAATAAGCTAGAAAAAGCAATACGGGATGTCCCTGATTTCCCAAAACCCGGGATCCTATTTAAAGACATAACACCCGTTCTAGCAGATGCTGAACTTTTCCAAATGAGCATCCAAGCAATGGCATCTGCTACAAATGGCGCCAGAATTGACAAAATTGTGGGAATAGACGCTCGAGGATTTATTTTTGGTGCCGCTATAGCCAATTTACTCGGAGTTGGATTCGTACCGGTTCGAAAAGCTGGCAAATTGCCCTGGATTACAGAATCTGAATCCTATTCATTAGAATATGGTAAATCAGTAATAGAAATACATAAAGATGCAATTTCACCTAGCGAGACTGTCATCATCGTGGATGACCTTCTAGCGACTGGCGGAACCGCTGAGGCGACCTTGAAGCTCGTTGAAAAATTAGGAGCTAACATTCATTCAGCCTGTTTTTTCATTGAACTCAGCTTTCTTAATGGAAAAGAAAAATTAGGTCACACTAAAGTTGAGTCATTGCTAGTCTACTAAAACTAATTTTTTGATCTTATCAGCCTCCTAGATCTAATGCGTGAACACACTTCTTCCCCATCAATTAATTCTTCATGAAGTTCTTTCCCAATTTGCGCAGGAGATGGCCCAACCCATTCACTGGATCGCCCCTTAATATCGATGCTGTCCGAAGTCGGGTCCAGAGTCAGAGTGGTGAATAATGAATCCTTGTAAGGGCACGTATATTCAATGTATGGAAATTTAGTATGAACATCTTTCGAATAACTGTGATGCCGATGCTTACCGCCTATCCAGTGATAAGATGCTGAATTAACATGAAAATAAATAATTCCAGCCTTGCGGAAAACGTGATCAATATGGGTGTGCCCATTCAAAGCCAAAATGATCTTACTCCGATGAATCTGAAGTATCTCCTGAACCTCTTTTGAATTTTCGATACTCGAGGGTCCCGCAATGGGTTGGTGAGACACAATGATCACAGGATCTTCTGTCTCATTTAATTCTTTTTTGAGCCATAACAACTGAGCTTTTCCCATGTAAGAGGGATATCCCTTTTTGTGATTTGGTGATTTTTCGTTACCATCCAAAACTATTAATTTCAAACCATTGAGCTCTTCCGAATAATACCTTCCCTTCATTCCCCAGAGTTTAACGACCTCATCAAATGAATGCCCATCATCAATTTCATGATTACCCAAAACATGAAATGCATTAGAATTAGAATTCTGAAAGTTCTCTAATATTTGTTTATTCTTTTTATTTGGATAAGCAAAATCGCCCAATTGAATGACCGCATCTGGCTTTTCATTCTTCATGGCCTGAACGAAAGATTCCAAACGCCGTTCCCCATCATGCATCACATCTTGATGCAAATCAGCTATCATTCCAATTTTAACTGGAGCCTCTAATTTTCGGACCCTTGATAAAACATCTTCACATAAAATAATTGATCCGAATCCAAGCACAGATTTTGAAATAAAACGGCGGCGATCAGTGACTGGAAAGCCTGAATGATTTTCAGTTAACATTTAATATTAATTAAATTTCTTAACAACGAGAGAAGCATTATGACCACCGAACCCAAAACTATTACTCAGAGCAATATCAATATTTGTCTCACGCGCTTTGTGCGCAACATAATCCAAATCACATTCATCATCAGGATCATCAAGATTAATCGTGGGTGGAACGATTCCATCGGTGATAGCTTTTACACAAGCAGCAAGCTCCACTCCTCCGGCAGCACCCAGCAAATGCCCAGTCATGGACTTTGTAGAGCTAACTAAAAGTCCCTCATTGGCTTTATCTCCAAATGACAATTTAATCGCTCTTGTCTCGCATATGTCTCCGAGGCCTGTAGATGTACCATGAGCATTAATATAATCCACATCCTCAACATTAACCTGCGCATGCTTCAATGCATTATTCATACAGTGACTCGCTCCAAGTCCGTCCGGATGAGGTGATGTCATATGATACGCATCGGCAGAAACCCCATAACCGGCAAGCTCACAATATATTTCAGCTCCGCGTGCTTTTGCATGCTCGAGCTCCTCTATAACGACAACTCCGGACCCTTCACTCATTACAAATCCATCGCGACCCTTGTCAAATGGCCTAGATGCTTTTTCAGGCTCATCATTCCTACTACTTAATGCTTTCATCGAACCAAATCCTGATAGCCCCATATTGGAAATGGATGCCTCTGCTCCACCTGCAAGGAAAATATCCGCATCACCAAATCGTATCATTCTCCACGCTTCACCAATATTATGATTGGCCGTAGCACACGCAGTTACGATCGACATGTTTGGTCCTGACAAACCATATTCCATTGAAACAAGACCACTGCTGATATTAGCAATCATCATTGGAATAAGAAAAGGTGAAACCTTTGTCGCACCACGTTCTAAAAAGTTTTGATGCTGTTTTTCAAGCGTATTCAAACCTCCGATACCGCTTCCGATCATGCATCCGAACCGATAAGGATCAAAGGATCCTTCGCTAATGCCAGCATCTTCATATGCCATTTTTGCAGAGGCCATAGCCAGTTGGCAGTACCTATCGGCACGACGAGCATCCTTTGGATTATTAAAATATGGATTTGGCTCAAATTCATTAACTTCTCCACCGATTTGGCAATAAAAGTCTGATGGATCAAGACTAGATATCCGCTGAATGCCACTTTTCCCATCAATCAACGAAGACCAAAAAGAATCAAGACCAATGCCTATTGGACTGACCACTCCCATTCCTGTAATAACTACTCTACGTTCACTCATTAAAGATAATAATAGTATAAGATGATAACTTATAACATTAGAGCTTATTCAACAATTTATATTTATAAGTCACTTAACCAGACCCTTTCATTCAATGCTCCGCAATTTGGGCAGGGAGGAATATCATCCTTAGACCTGTCCTCGTACTGATCTCCACAAATATTACATACGAGCCGATATTTCCTGTCTTTTTTTTCCCTACGCTTACGCCCCCAATCCTTTGCCAGCCATACCCCGAACAAAACAACAAGAATTATGACAAGATACGCTACAAGAATATTAGTAAGAGATATTTGAAACATTATAAATCCATAAGGTAATTTACCAAGTAATGGTAACCATCGCCCAGGTTATTTCTTCCGCAGACACTGAAGAGAAACGCATTGCCCTTAATGACCTGATGACTGCTTCATCCAATTCATTACCTGCACTCTTCTCAGGTAACGAATGAACGACTCTCCCAAATCTATCAATTCCAATGTGAATATTTAAAGCGTCAATCCCATTTGGAATATTAGCATTAATGTCATCTTGCCACTGAAAAGGAGTAAGCGAAGTGCGTTCTTCTGTATCCCATAGAAAAGTGACCACTGGCTCGATCTTATCTGTTCTAAGATCATTGTAGGTTTTAACTTTTCTCCCTGTAGGCGGTGGAAGATATAACGAACCGGAAGGGAAAAAACTGCCTTCATTGAAATTACCAATTGCCGGAATATCTTTAAATTCAGACACATGATTTTCAAAGAAAGGCTCAAATCTCACAGCGGTATCTGAGAGATCTTGGCCCAAAATGCCTGCGGTGATCTCTTGGTCAAGAGCAATGAACCTATCCTCTATATGCTTTAAAAAAGATTGCGCCTGTGGATTGGATGAATCTAATACGGTCACTTCCAATGCATTGAGTAATTCCCTTTTCTGGGGAGGATAAACGACACTAAAAAGATAGAAACAAAACAGATGCGCAATGAGCGAAAGAAAGACAAACGCAGTAATCCAAAAAGGCCTCTTTGCTTTACCTATCCAATCAAAAATAAAAACCGATTTACTGTCCTCGGCGCCTAATGCAACACTCTTCATTGTCTTTACTCAGAACGAGTAGCTAGGATAGGGGAAAATCCAGCACCCGCCACCAAATTGCAGATTCTAATTACTTCTCCGAACCGGGAAGTCTGGTCTGCACGGATTACAACCTGCAGAGCAACGCCCTGCTCCTTTGGTTTATTAATTAGCTTATTCTTCAGCTCCTCAATGGTTATTAGCTTATCATTGAAAAAAATCTGATCAGATTTACTCCCAGAAACTGTTATAACATCTGCCCCAGTTGCCGAATTTAATGAAGACCAAGACTTGGGTGTTGTAACAGCAATGCCAGAACGAACTACAGCGTCTGAGCTTAATAGAAAAAATAACAGCAATAGAAAAATTATATCAAGCAACGATGCGAGGTGCAGAAAAGTGCGCCTAGAACGGAGCGTACTCTCAAGTTTCATTAATGCGAATAATTAGTTTAAACCTGATTCTTGTTCCAAGTCACCTCCGGACCCCGAAGATTCTCTTTTTGCGTTACTGCCGTGAGCCAAAGAAAATTCAAGGACCTCCTCATCTTTTCGGGCATCTTCAAGTATATTAACAACTTCAATGCCTCCCCTCTCCATATCATGCATTAAGTTTCGTGCGAAAGTAGAAAGATATGAATACAAAATAAAAGTGGGTATAGCGACCGCCAATCCAGCCGCTGAAGTTATGAGGCTTTGATAAACCCCTTCGGACAAATCTCCAATCGTTGCCTGTCCACTCACAACATTGAATTTCACAAATGTATCAACTAATCCAAGCACAGTGCCCAACAATCCCAAGAGAGGCGCAATGTATGCAATCGTAAGCATGACAGACAAATAGCGTTCTAGCCTTGGCACTTCCAGCTGACCTGACTCTTGAACGATTTCCTTCAAATCAGATCTAGGTAACTCATGCCTAATAATTGCAGAATGAATTACACGAGCCACCGGCCCCGGTGTCCCTGCACTGACCTGCAATGCCTCAGCATAATTTTTCTTGCGTATTAAATTAGATAGGCCTTGTAGAAATTCCCCCACATTAATTGTTGAACGGTGAAACAAAAAGAGCCGCTCCAGGAATACACCCATCGCTAATATGGAACATGCTAGAAGTAACCACATCAATGGTCCTCCCTTACTGATCATCTCAAACATATGAATATCTTAGCCTTTGTTATCTTAAATCTTAATAACCACATCAAAGTCGCACGGATCATCTTGCGAGTAAAGGGCTCGACTCAAAATCGTGAATCCATACCGAAAAACACTTTATAGCCTTAAAGTTTAGCCGTTTTTGCAATTTGAGTTAACAAATTAAGGATTTTTCCCTGAACATTTGATTCCAATTCATCAGGACCATGTAAAATACCGATGAACAAGTCGTTATGCTCGAAAAAACACAGCCTATCCCGCTTATAGGTTATTGTTAGCGGGTTTTCATCCACAAGTTCAAATTGAGCACGAAAACTCCTCACTCCGGCAATGAAGGACTCATTAAAGTACTCCGAAGAACCGCTCGGCTCAGATCTAAATATAGAACCTTCATTCCCATGAGTTAATACCCATTCCTTGATTCCTGGCATGCTTCTGATCTGATCCAGAATATGTTTATAGTTGATTTGACCATCATCTAAGAGGAAAGGCGACAATGGTTTCTGTTCAACATTTCTAGAAATTGGATTTAATTCCTCCAAAGGACGTAACGCCGTTTTTTTCAACTTGGATGATTCCGCTTCACCCAGTGGCCAGAATCCATTACCTCTTGATTGGTCGCTAGACTCTTCTTTGATAAATGAAAAATTATTATCAATTTCAGATTCAGATAAAAAGAAATCTGCAGAATTATTTGAGCCAGAAATTTCTTGGACTCCTTCATCTGCAGATTGCTCTAAGAATGGCATCTCCATATCGTTTTGCTCTTCATGAATAGGATCATGAAACCAAGAAAAGGGAGGGTCCTCGCTCGGCTCATCTGAAAAATTCAGCCCAGTCCCATTTTCTTTCATTTCAGAATTTGAAACCGGATCCTTAGAACGATAATGAGTATTGGATTCTGCAATTTTCTCTTTGATTGCTTGCGAATCTTCCTCAACAAGTTCAAAGGGACTCGAATTATCAGCGACTTCTTTCGTTGAATCTTTATTAATTTGCGCAGGTAAATTCTGATCTTCCGCCATCGGATTGAAGCTTAGCTTGGAAGCAT
>MDTE01130817.1_pt1 | contig 23134 bp, 15 predicted proteins | sample 811231 | NCBI WGS metagenome assembly MDTE01 (sample SAMN05326651, study PRJNA326480) | marine metagenome | isolation source: seawater | place: Indian Ocean: Red Sea | collected 2010 | reverse complement strand
TTACAGTGTCTAAATCAGAGTAAATAAATGAAATTGGGGTAACAATTAGAGCTGCCAACAAAAGTGCACCAGCGCTAAATGATAAACTAGAAACAGTTTGCGGGGATCTTCTCGTAATAATAGAGCCAGTTGCATAACATAAAGTTGCCAATAAGCACAAAATTTTTGCTAATATAGTACTTTCATGAGACGAAAAATTTACTATTTCTGATGGTTCAAACAGAAAAAGTACCCCTGCAAACCCTATCAAAAAACCTATAACTTTTCTTGGTGTCATATAATCACCTTTACCAAAAATATGAGCCAAAGGTAAAACAGCTAGGGGCACCATAGTCATGGTAATGCCAGCAAAACTAGAAGTTACGTGTAGCAAAGCCCAAGAAAGCAAGCAAAAAGGGATAACATTTGAAAGTAAAGCCATGCCAGCACAGTATGGCCAGATCGATCTTCCTGCTGAATTAAATTTGGGCAAACCTTCGCCAATTGACAGACAAAATATGAGCACAACAAAAGCTCCTATTATTATCCTCCCTGCGGCAACTTGAATTGGAGAAAAAGATTCTAATGAAATACTAACAGCTAAAAAAGAAAAGCCCCAAATAAATCCTAAGAAAAATAGTAAGCCCCAACTTTTCAAATCTCTTTTTAGTGTATTTGTTGTCAACTTTGATTTCTTTGAAAAGTTATAATGCCAAGTTCGTATGGCCCATAAGGGTCTTATCTACAGCTCTTGCACATTGTCGACCTTCCCTAATAGCCCAGACAACTAAAGATTGCCCACGCCTCATATCTCCAGCAACCCACACCTTTTCATTGCTAGTTTTGTAATCTTTATCCGTTGCTAAAACATTATTCCTATTATCCAGATCCAAGCTTAAGTCAGAAATCATACCAGAAGTTTCAGGAGATAAGAAACCCATAGCAAGCAGAACTAAATCCGCTTTTAAAGAGAACTCCGAGCCTTTAATCGGAGAAAATTTATCGTCAACGCGTATGCAATGAAGTTGGCGTACTGATCCATTCTTTCCAGTAAATTTATCTGTCATCACGGAAAATTCTCTTTCTGCCCCCTCCTCTTGGCTAGATGAAGTGCGCATCTTTAAGGGCCAATTAGGCCAAGTTAGAAATTTATTTTCTCTCTCTGGAGGCTTCGGCATTATTTCTAATTGAGTTACCGAAAGAGCTCCTTGCCGAATTGATGTTCCAATACAATCTGAACCTGTATCACCACCACCTATAACCACGACGTGCTTGCCATTTGCTAAAATAGGTAATGAGTTTGCTATTGTGGTTTCCGCAGATACTCTTCTATTTTGCTGAGGCAAGAATTCCATTGCAAAGTGAACCCCATCTAAATCTCTTCCACTTATTTCTAGATCTCTTGGTTTTTCTGCTCCTCCTGCTAAAATCACAGCGTCACTTTTCTCAATTATTTTATCAACCGCAATATCTGTCCCAACATTAACACCTGTGTGAAAGACAACCCCTTCCTTGCTCATCTGCTCTACCCGTCTATCTATGTGAAATTTTTCCATTTTAAAATCAGGGATTCCATATCTTAACAATCCCCCTGCCTTTTCATTCTTCTCATAAAGATTTACATTATGACCAGCTCTAGCTAATTGTTGCGAAGCGGCCAAACCAGCGGGTCCAGAACCAATAACAGAAATTATCTTTCCAGTTTTATTCTGATTAATTTCAGGTTGGATCCAGTTATTCTTCCACGCCCGATCTACAATTGCGCATTCAATTGATTTAATGGTCACAGGTTCATCTATAATATTGAGGGTACATGAAGCTTCACATGGTGCTGGACAAATTCTGCCGGTGAACTCAGGAAAATTATTTGTAGAATGTAAATCTCTTGAAGCCTGTTCCCAATCACCTTTATAAACTAAATCATTCCAATCAGGAATTTGGTTGTTAACAGGACAACCCTTCAAGCCTTTTACATCATGGCAAAATGGTATCCCACATTCCATACATCGACTTGCTTGATCTTTGATGACTTGTTCTGGAAGAGGTATTACAAATTCCTTAAAATTTCTAATGCGGTCTGCTGCAGGTCTATATTTTCTGTCCTGCCGATCAACTTCTAGAAAACCTGTTACTTTCCCCATTATTCAGATAATTCCCTGTATGATTTATATTCTACTCTGCAGCTACACCAGATGCTTTTTGCTGGGCTTCGATCTCCTCTAGTGCCCTTCTATATTCGGTTGGCATAACTTTCAAGAATTTTGGCCGATGAACTTCCCAGTTATTTAGAATTTCTGTTGCCCTGTTTGACCCTGTATAAGTTTTGTGATTTTCAATTAGTAGGCGAAGCCGTTCGTCGTCAAACCGCGTCATGTCTTTAGTTATATCCACTCTTCCATGATGCTCTATATCTCCTCCAATGTGATGCTCTGACTCCATTAAATCATCCTCTGCCGGAATTGGTTCTAGATCAACCATTGCCATATTACAGCGCCTTGAGAAGGTTCCGTCATCATCAAAAACATAAGCAATACCTCCAGACATCCCAGCAGCAAAATTTCGACCTGTCTTGCCTAAGACTACAACTATCCCTCCGGTCATATATTCACAACCATGATCACCCACTCCCTCCACCACCGCAGTAGCTCCTGAGTTTCTGACAGCAAACCTTTCACCAGCAACACCTCTAAAATAGCATTCACCATCTATAGCACCATATAAAACGGTGTTACCTACAATAATAGACTCCTCTGCCACAATATTTTTTGCCTCCTTGGGCGGATATATAATAAGCTTGCCACCAGAAAGTCCCTTTCCAACATAGTCATTTGCCTCACCTTCAACTTCAAATGTGATCCCTCTGGCTACCCATGCACCAAATGCTTGTCCCGTAGTTCCAAAAAATTTAATCTTTATTGTATCTTCAGGAAGTCCTTCATGTCCGTATCGGGTTGCCAATTGACCGGACAACATTGCCCCTGTGGATCGGTTATTACTTTTTATCTGCATGTTCAGTTCAACCGGTGTTTGATTTTCAATTGCTTCTCTTGTTTTTTCAATTAATTGTAAGTCTAAAACATTATCTATTGGGTGTTTCTGTTTTTCATTGTTATAAGACACAATATTCTTTCCAGAATTCGGGTTATGAAATAACTTACTGAAATCTAATCCATTAGCTTTCCAATGATTTATCGCTTCAGACTTATCTAAAATTTCTAACTTTCCGATCATTTCATAAAATTTCGAAAAACCCAATTCTGCCATAATTTCGCGGACTTCCTCTGCAACAAAAAAGAAGTAATTTATCACATGCTCAGGTTGGCCACTAAATCGTTTTCTCAATACAGGATCCTGGGTAGCTACTCCTACAGGGCAAGTGTTTAAGTGACACTTTCTCATCATAATACAACCAGACGCAACTAAAGGTGCAGTAGAAAAGCCAAACTCGTCTGCCCCAAGAAGCGCTCCAATAACCACATCTCGTCCAGTTCTCAAACCTCCATCAACCTGGACTGCAATTCGATTTCTCAAGTTGTTCTTAACTAAGGTTTGGTGTGTTTCTGCCAATCCTATTTCCCAAGGTGATCCAGCATGTTTTACAGATGTTAAGGGGCTAGCCCCGGTACCGCCTTCCATACCCGAGATTGTGACATGGTCTGCTTTAGCTTTAGACACACCTGCTGCTACTGTACCAACACCTACCTCAGATACGAGTTTAACAGAAATATCGGCTCTAGGGTTCACGTTCTTAAGGTCAAAAATTAATTGAGCTAAATCCTCAATTGAGTAAATATCATGATGTGGAGGAGGTGAAATCAATCCGACGCCAGGAGTTGAATGACGCACCTTTGCTATAACTGCATCTACCTTATGTCCTGGGAGTTGCCCACCTTCCCCAGGCTTTGCACCTTGGGCCATTTTGATTTGAATCATATCAGAATTGACCAAATATTCCGTTGTTACGCCAAAGCGGCCCGATGCCACCTGCTTTATAGCAGAGCGACGATTATCACCGTTTTTTAAAGGATGAAACCTTTCAATTTCCTCCCCACCCTCTCCAGTATTTGATTTACCTCCAATACGGTTCATAGCTATAGCTAAGTTTTCGTGAGCTTCCGCTGAAATAGAGCCATACGACATAGCGCCAGTAGCAAATCGCTTTACAATTTCTGACGCCGGTTCTACTTCCTCTAAATTAATTGATTTCTTACCAACTTTTTCAGCCGACTTTAATTTAAACAAGCCCCTAATAGTTAATAATCGTTCAGATTGATCATTAATCAATTTTGAAAAGTATCTATATTGATCTTTGCTATTCCCCCTAACCGCATGTTGCAAGCTTGTTATTTCATCCGAAGTCCAGGCATGTGTCTCTCCTCTCCTTCTGACTGCATATTCACCTCCAACATCGAGAGCGTGCCTTAGTATAGCTATATCTGAGTAAGCATCCTGATGTCTCCTGAATGTCTCTAGAGAAACCTCATTTAATCCGACTCCTTCAATCTGAGTAGCTGTTCCAGAAAAGTATTTTTCAATAAATTTAGTTGACAACCCAACAGCGTCGAAGATCTGAGCTCCACAGTAAGATTGATACGTTGAAATACCCATCTTTGACATTACTTTTAAAAGACCTTTATCAATTGATTTTATATATCTCTTTACTACTTGCTTATGGTCTACCTCTTTTGGAAACATACCCCTTTCATACATATCCGAAAGAGATTCGAACGCCAGATATGGGTTTATAGCTTCTGCTCCATAGCCAGCGAGAACAGCAAAATGATGAACTTCCCTAGGTTCTGCCGATTCAACTACCAGCCCAACTGATGTTCTCAAGCCCTTTCTAATTAAATGATGATGAACAGCAGCCGTAGAGAGCAAAGCAGGTAAAGCTATTCTGCTAGGACCAAACTGTCTGTCAGAAAGTATAATAATGTTATCCCCGTTTTGAACTGATTTCTCAGCCTTGACGCAAAGTTCATCAATGCAAAGTTCCATACCCTCAGGACCTTTGCTGACGTTATAAGTTGTATCTAAAACTCTTGAGGAAAAGTGACTGTCACTAATTTCACTTATATCTCGAATTTTTTGGAGGTCTGAATTTCTAAGAATAGGCTGTCTAACCTCCAACCTTTTTTGGGATACATTATAAGTCTTTTCAAACAAATTCGGCCGAGGGCCTATAAAAGAGACCAAGCTCATTACAGATTCCTCACGAATTGGGTCGATAGGAGGATTCGTAACTTGCGCGAAATTTTGCTTAAAGTAGGTATATAGTAACTTAGATCGATTAGACATAGCGGAAATAGGAGTGTCTGTACCCATAGACCCTATAGCTTCCTGACCAGTAGTTGCCATTGGCGTCATAAGCACTTTAACATCTTCCTGTGTATAGCCAAAAGCTTTTTGACCGTTGCGTAGATCTGATCCAGTGAAATTTCTAGATGACGATCTTTCGCCCTTTATGTCCTCTAATATAATTTGTGTATCTGCCAACCATTCCCTGTAAGGTTTCTCCTTGCTTAGTAGATTTTTGATCTCTTCATCAGAGATGATTTCACCTTTTTCAAGATCGATTAAAAGCATTTTACCTGGCTGAAGTCTCCATTTGGCAACTACCTTACCTTCGTCAATCGGAAGTGTTCCAGCTTCAGAAGCCAAAACTACTGTATCATCATCCGTCACAAAATACCTTGCAGGCCTCAACCCATTTCTGTCTAACGTCGCCCCTATTTGTCTACCATCAGTAAATGCAATAGCTGCTGGGCCATCCCAAGGTTCCATTAATGCGGCGTGATACTCATAAAAAGCTCGTCTTTTTTCATCCATCAAGGCATTCCCTGACCAAGCCTCTGGAATTAACATCATCATCGCATGTGGTAAGGAATAGCCCCCCTGGAACAATAATTCCAGGGCATTATCAAATGAAGCTGTGTCTGATTGCCCCTCGTAAGTTACCGGCCAAATTTTTTCAATATCCGGACCAAAGAGAGGTGAAGACAAAGTAGCCTGGCGGGCAGCCATCCAATTTACGTTGCCACGACACGTATTGATTTCACCGTTATGAGCTATCATTCGATACGGATGAGCGAGCCTCCAAGAAGGAAAAGTATTCGTGGAAAACCTCTGGTGTACCAAAGCCAAAGCCGAAGTGAATCTCTGATCTTTAAGATCATTAAAATACTTTCCCAACTGATCGGCTAAAAACATACCTTTATAAACAATAGTCCTACATGAAAGCGAAACAGGGTAAAAATCATTCATTGATCCCAAAATTGAATAGATTGAATTGGAGATAACTCTGCGCAACAAATACAATTTTCTTTCAAACTGATCCTCTGTTAACCCTTCAGGTTTAGAGAAAAAGCCTTGGTAGTGAGATGGCTCACTTTCTAAAATTTCGGGATCCTGTGACAGTGATGAATTGTCTACCGGCACATCGCGCCAGCCCAAAACTTTAATGTTAAATTCAGAAGCCAGGTCTTTAATTTTTAATTTTATCCTCTGATGTTGACTAGTCTCTCTAGGGAAAAAGAAAAATCCAACCCCGTACTCACCTTCATCTGGAATTTCAATTTTATCATTTTTGCAAATAATAGAAAAAAAATCGTGTGGTATCTGCGTAAGAATTCCTGCACCATCGCCAACAAGAGGGTCAGCGCCAGTTGCCCCCCTATGCTCCAAGTTCTCCAAAATATAAAGACCATCGCTGATAATTTTATGGGATTTTTTTCCCTTAATATTTGCGATGAAACCCAATCCACAAGCATCATGCTCATTTATAGGATCGTATAGACCTTCCTTTTTTGATCTGCCTTTCAAATTATCTGAAAAACAATCGAAATCAGATGTAATTAATCTGTTATTTTCTTCTACCAAAACTACTTTCCTAAAACACTTTGCATCTCTCTTGTAACTGCCCAAACTCAGTTACAGCTACCTTATTTCCTAATAGGCAGCTATTTTAATTTTGCAAATTTACATGCAAAACTATTCATTAGAGAGGCTTATCTATATTACTAATTGTCAAAAATCAAGGTTTTGCATTGTTGTATCAACAAATACAAAATAAGAAAACTAAGTTACTTCCACAAAAAAACAGTTCGCTATTTAAACGTCAAATTTCGACCTAATCCATGGAGGATGTATTGGACCCACTGTTAATCCTACAAATTAACCCAAACCGTTTTTAGATTTGTGTATTTCTCCAATGAGTGAAGAGATTTGTCAGATCCATTTCCAGATTCCTTCATTCCAGGTAACGGGACAGTCATATCTGTTCCAGCATATGTATTTACAGTAATCATCCCTGATTTTATTCCATTTGCCATTTTATGAGCTCTTGATAAGTTGGATGTCCAAACCCCGGCCGCTAGGCCATATGAAGTATCATTGGCAATTGATATAGCCTCCTCGTCCCTGGAAAACGGAATCACCGACAAAACTGGCCCAAAAATCTCTTCATGAAATATGTCATCTTTAGGGCTAATATTCTCAACAATTGTAGGCGACATATAAAAACCACCAGATTCTTCTTTTAAGCGATCGCCTCCCAAAACTATATTTTTTTCTCTGTTTTTTTTCGAATCTAAAAAACTCAAATTTTTCAAAAGTTGTGCTTCAGAATGAACAGCTCCTATGTCATTGGAAAGATCAAGAGGATCACCAACCTTTAATTTTTCTGTATAGTCACAAACACTATTAAGAAAGTTTTGGTAAATTGAATGTTCAACTAACAACCTAGATCCAGCAACACAAACCTGGCCACTATTCCTAAAAATCGCATTTACTGCGGATTTAGCAGCTAATTCTAAATCTGGAGCATCACTAAAAACAATATTAGGAGACTTACCTCCTAATTCTAAATACACTCGCTTTAGATTGGATTGGGCAGAATATTCCATTAATTTTCTCCCCGTTAACCCTGCACCTGTAAAGGTCAAGACATCCACATCGTTGGATAAAGCTATGGCTTGACCTGCTTCAGAACCATACCCAGTAAGGACCTGTAAAACTCCTGGTGGCAGCCCAGCTTCCAAACCCAATTCTGCTAGCCTTAGTAAACTTAAAGAAGCACTCTCTGCCGGCTTTAAAACAACACTGTTGCCAGCAGCTAAAGCGGGACCAATTTTCCAGGCCCCTATCATCAAAGGAAAATTCCAAGGAACAATTGCCCCAATTACGCCAATCGGTTCCTTTTTAATTAACCCAAGAATGCCTTCTGCGGTAGGTGCAATTTCTCCATAAACTTTGTCGATAGCTTCACCATAATACCTTAAAGTTGCAGCCGCTGAAAATGATTCTGCTTTCAGGGCCATATTTATTTCTGTTCCATTGTCTCTAACGCCTAGCACTGCTAAGCTTAATGCTTCTTTTTCTATTAGTTCTGCCCACTTTATTAATACTTTCTTCCTGTCCACCGGAGGTTGGCTGGACCACCTGCCATCATCAAATGCTAATTTTGCAGAGTTAACTGCCAATTCGACATCTTCTCTTCTTGACCTTGGGATCACCGTGATAAGACTGCCATCAATCGGAGAAAAAACGTCTATGGTTTCGCCTGACAAACTGTTAGATAGTTTGCCGTTAATCAAATTCCCCCTTGGAGAAATTTCTATAATTCGCAACTCGTCAACAATACTCTGGTCCATTTTCTTCTCCTAATCGAAATTCTCTTCTAGTTTCTTTAAACACTGTCTTAAAACAAGAACTTCACTTTCAGTAAAGTTTCTGATTATTTTCTTCTCAAAATCTTCAGCTGCTTCTTTCAAATCCTCATATACAACAAGCCCCTTTTCAGTAAGAGAAAGAAATTCTAGTCTTCTATCGTCCTCTGATGTTGTCCTTTTAAGATATTTCTTTTTTTCTAAGCGAAATACTGCACGACTTATTTTTGTTTTATGCGTCTTTGCATTAATTCCTATATCTCTAGCTGTCATTTGGCCAAAATTACCAAGGTGAAATAATACACGCCACTCAGTTCTTAAAATTCCATATTTTCCTTTGTAAAAAGGTTGAAAATTGGCACTTACTGTCTCAGCAGCCTGAGTTAATATATAAGGAAGAAAATCTTCTATTAAAAAAAAATCGTTTTTCTGCATAGTCAAACATTACATGTTGTTAGTTACAAAAACAACTGTTATATTAGTAACTATTATCTTCTAAGGAGGCACTAATGAACCGATCTATTCCAAAAAATCAAATTAACAAAAAAGTTTCATTAGATTTTGATGAAAGGCCCTATATGCCCGGTTTTGGAAATGACTTTGAAACAGAGGCACTGCCAGGCGCGTTGCCACAGGGCAGAAATAGCCCTCAAAAATGTAATTATGGACTTTATGGAGAACAGCTGTCTGGGACAGCATTTACTGCGCCAGGTCACCAGAATGAAAGAACTTGGTGTTATCGGATTCGACCTTCGGTAAAACATTCTCATCGTTATAAAAAGATTGATGTCCCATTTTGGAAATCTGCTCCAAATGTCATTCAAGATGTTATCAGTCTTGGCCAATATAGATGGGATCCCATTCCCTTTGATGACAAGCCCAAGAATTGGATAACAGGAATAAGAACTATGACGACTGCTGGAGATGTAAATACTCAGGTTGGAATGGCAAGTCACGTTTACCTAGTAACCAATTCAATGGTTGATGAATATTTTTATTCTGCAGATTCAGAACTCCTGATTGTGCCGCAGGAAGGTGAAATTAGATTTGCTACTGAACTTGGGGTAATTAATGCGTCTCCTAAAGATATAATAATAATTCCGAGAGGACTTCTTTATAAAGTGGAGGTAATTAGTGGACCTTGTCGCGGATTTATTTGTGAAAATTATGGTCAAAAATTTGGCCTTCCTAATAGAGGTCCAATAGGTGCCAACTGTATGGCAAACCGAAGAGACTTTAAAACACCTACTGCTTATTTTGAAGACAAGGAAACACCTTCAAAGGTAACAATTAAATGGTGCGGTCAATTCCATAGTACCGAAATAGGTCACAGTCCACTCGATGTTGTTGCATGGCATGGAAATTACGCACCTTGTAAATATAACCTTTCAGACTATTGTCCTGTTGGAGCAGTTCTTTTTGACCACCCTGACCCCTCTATTTATACAGTTCTTACAGCGCCTTCTGGTATCGAAGGAACTGCAAATATAGATTTTGTTCTCTTCAGGGAAAGATGGTCGGTCGCCGAAAACACATTTCGGCCACCCTGGTATCACAAAAACATCATGTCGGAATTAATGGGGAATATTTATGGACAATATGATGCTAAACCAGAAGGTTTCATCCCTGGAGGCGTTAGTCTTCACAATATGATGCTACCCCATGGACCAGATAAAGAAGCGTTTGAGAAAGCTTCTAATTCAGAACTGGTTCCAACAAAGATGGAAAATACCATGTCATTTATGTTTGAAACTAGATTCCCACAGCATCTTACCAAATACTCTGCTAAGGAAGCGCCCATACAAGAGAATTATATTGACTGCTGGTCAGATATAGAAAAAAACTTTTCATATTAAATTAATAGAAGTAAACCAGTAATAGAATTGGGAGAAATATTTTGTCTTTAATTTTAAGTTGGGTTGAAACGGCTAATGTTCCTAATCATCCTTTTCCACTGAACAATCTTCCTTATGGAGTTTTTTCAACAAAAAAAGATGGTCCTAGATGTGGGGTGAGGATCGGAGATGTGGTTTTAGACCTAAAGGCCATGGAAAGCGAGGGGTATATAAATTTTGAGGGTGTATTTGAAAGCTCTTACTGGAATGATTTTATCGCCTTAGGAGAAGAAAAATGGACTGAATTACGACAAACCCTCTTCGAATACCTCCATAAGGATTTCACCAATAAGGAAAAAATCTTAAAGTTGATGTATAAAGAATTTGATATAACAATGCACCTACCTATTAAGGTAGCAGAGTATACTGATTTTTATTCTGGCCGAAATCATGCACAAAATGTTGGAACAATGTTTAGAGGCCCTGAAAATGCTCTCCCTCCAAACTGGCTCCATATGCCAATTGGATATAATGGAAGGGCGTCATCTGTTGTAGTATCAGGAACCGACATACGTCGACCTTATGGTCAACTAAAGGGACCTGATTTTGATATGCCAAAATTCCTTCCAAGTCGGCGATTCGATTTTGAATTAGAAATGGGAGCAATTGTTGGTAAGAGAAGTAATGGACCAGTTTCAGTTGACCAAGCTGATGACATGATTTTTGGATATGTTATTTTAAATGATTGGTCGGCCAGAGACATTCAAGCTTGGGAATATGTTCCGTTGGGCCCATTTCAAGCTAAAGCCACAGCCACTAGTATTAGTCCTTGGATTGTAACAAAGGACGCACTAGAACCATTTAGATGTTCAACCCCTAAGCGAGAATATGATCTTTTACCATACCTAAAAGATACAAAACCAATGTTATATGATATTGAACTATCAACTTACATTCAAACAGAAGCATCAAATGAAATACTTTTATCAACTACAAATTTTAGAGAAATGTATTATTCATCAGCCCAGCAGATAGCACACCACACCTCTAGTGGATGCCCGATGAATGTTTGCGATCTAATAGGCTCAGGAACTATTTCTGGTGAAGAGAAAAATCAGCGAGGAAGTATGCTTGAATTAAGTTGGGGTGGAAAAGAACCTATAAAGCTTGAGAATAATGAAACTCGAACATTTCTTGAAGATGGAGATCTATTAACTTTACGAGGACAATGTAATGGCTCAAATTATTCTATTGGTTTTGGAAAATGTTCCGGAAGAATTTTGCCAGCAAAAAAATAAATTAAGCAAGGAATAGAATATGGTTAAGAAATTCGCATCGCAAAATGATATGGATGAAAAGAAAATTAGTTTTACTGAAATTGGTGAAGGACTTTATGCTTTTACCGCTCAAGGAGATCCAAATTCTGGCGTAATTATCGGTGATGAAAGCGTAATGGTGATAGAAGCTCAAGCAACCCCATTACTAGCTGAGAAAGTTGTTTCAGAGATCAGAAAAGTTACTGACAAGCCAATAAACCATATAGTATTAACCCACTATCATGCGGTTAGAGTTTTGGGTGCTTCAACATATGGAGCAAATGAAATCATAATGTCTGACACCGCTAGATCAATGGTTGTCGAACGTGGACAAGAGGATTGGGATAGCGAATTTCAACGCTTTCCTCGATTATTTGAAGGTCACGAAAAAATCCCTGGCCTGACGTGGCCGACAACAACTTTTAGTGACTCAATGACCATTTATTTAGGAAATAGAAGAGTTGATTTGAAGTACCTTGGAAGAGCCCATACTGCTGGAGACATAGTGATACATGTCCCGGACCAAAACGTTATGTTTACTGGCGATATTGTTGAATATAAATCTGCCTGCTACTGCGGTGATGGTCATTTTTCTGACTGGGGCAATACGTTAAACAAAATAAAGTCCTATGATTTAAATGCCATTGCTCCTGGTCGAGGAGATGCCTTGGTAGGCAATGAATTGGTTAATGAAGCAATTGAATGTACTAGGGATTTTGTAGAAAGCACCTATCGACCTGTTGTAAATATTGCTTCAAAAAATGGGACCCTCAAGGAGGCCTGGGATCTAGTAAGATCTGAGTGTGATCATAAATTTTCAAACTACGCTATATATGAACACTGCTTGCCCTTTAATGTTTCTAGAGCTTTTGATGAAGCTAGGGGAATTGATCACCCAAGAATTTGGACTGCCCAAAGGGATTTAGAAATGTGGGATGAACTCCAGGGATAAATTTAAGAATCCCTGACCGAGAAAGTAAAAAGGGCCAAACAGTTGTATCAGATCTTTAATACCCCACTATATGAATACCAAAAATCAACAGACCAGGATTCTAAAAACACAAGACATCACAGGGTCCTAATAATTGGTGCAGGACCTGTCGGACTAAGTGCTGCAATCGATCTTGCCATTCAAGGAGTGGAAGTCGTAGTACTTGATGAGAGTGACAAAGTTAGCAACGGAAGCAGAGCAATCTGTGTATCAAAAAGGGCTCTAGAAATCTCTGAACGGCTAGGGGTTGGTAAAAGAATGCTTGATAAAGGTGTAATTTGGAACTTGGGAAAAGTTTTTTTTGACAATAAAAAAGTATACGAATTTAACCTACTTCCCGAAGACGGGCATCAATATCCTGCATTTATTAATCTGCAACAATATTATGTAGAGGAATACTTGGTTTCTCGGATTAGGGAGCTTCAAAAAAAAGGTTACTCTATTGAAATTAGAGGGGGCAATAAAGTTGAGGAAGTAACAAATACGCCTGAAAAAGTAACCCTCAATATTAACACCATAGACGGAAATTATTCATTATCTTGTGATTGGCTAATCGCATGCGATGGACCTAAAAGTACTGTTAGGTCCTCATTGGGATTAGACTTTGACGGTCAAATTTTTGAAGATAATTTTTTGATCGCAGATGTAACCATGGATGCGGAATTCCCGACTGAAAGGCGGTTCTGGTTTGATCCTCCTTTCAATAAAGGGCAATCAGCATTACTTCACAAACAGCCGGATGGGGTTTGGAGAATAGATTTACAACTGGGTTGGGACATAGATAAAGAAAAAGAAAAAAGAGAAGAAAACGTCATGCCTAGATTGAAAGCAATGCTAGGGGAAGAAGTAAACTTTAACCTTGAATGGGTTAGTATTTATACCTTTCAGTGTATGAAAATGGAAAAGTTTAGACATGGTAGAATTCTGTTTGCAGGAGATAGTGCACACCAAGTTTCACCTTTTGGAGCGAGAGGAGCAAATTCGGGAGTACAGGATGTTGACAACCTTTGTTGGAAATTAAAGCTTATACTAGAGAATAAAGCACCAGAAAGCTTACTGGATAGCTATAATTTCGAACGCGTTTTTGCGGCGGAAGAAAATATTATTAATTCATCACGATCTACTGACTTCATAACACCCAAATCAAAAATCAGTATGGCTTTTCGAAATGCTGTTCTTGAACTCTCTGAAAGATATGACTTTGCTAGACCATTAGTCAATTCAGGAAGATTATCAACACCCTCAACTTATGATAATTCAAACCTAAACAGCTTGGATGGAATGAAAAACCCCACAAGGTCAAGGGTGGGCGCTCCATGTCCAGACCTGCCCTTTAATGATGACTACCTATTGAATAAAACTGGAAACCAATTTTGTGTATTGACTTTTAATTGTAAAATTACTGAAACTTTAGACGATTTATTCTTACCTGTAAAAACCATTGAAATCACAGAAGAGGATGAAAATAAAGATTTCATGCGTGACAGATTCTTAGGCCAATATAAAGAAGCCGTTTACCTTCTACGCCCTGATCAGCATATAGCTGGAAGATGGCCAAGTTACGATAAGGAAATTTTGTTAGAAGCACTAAAAAAAGCTACGGGTAACTAATGGGAAAAATTAATTTAAAACCAAATATAAAAAATAATGATGAATTTTATTCTAAACTCATAGCTGCCCACGAAGGCCTAAGTGAGGAAGAAAGTATTGAATTTAATTCGAGACTAATTCTAATTCTATCCAATCAAGTTGGTGACCTTGAAATATTGGCAGAGGCTTTGGAAACAGCAAAAAGGAGATAGAAATTGTCTAAAATTACGTTGTATGACTACTGGAGATCCTCCGCTAGTTATAGAGTAAGAATCGCGTTAAATCTCGCCGGCTTGCCTTTTGAAACAGTATCAGTCGATATTTTTAAGGGCGATCATAGATTAGAGAACCACTTAAAGCGGAATCCCCAAAGTTTTGTCCCAGTAATTAATATTGATAACAAATCATTTACACAGTCTTTGTCTATTATTGAATACCTAAATGAAACCAGAGGATTAGACTTGTTGCCCAAAGACCATGCTAAGAGAGCAAAGGTGACCGCATTGGCTTATGCGATAGCTATTGACATACACCCCATATGTAATCTCTCAGTGTCATCTTATGCAGAAGAAATTTCTGGAAGAGAAAACTACAAACAAGAGTGGATGAAAAAATTTATCGGCCCTGGACTTCAAGCATTTGAAAAGTTATTAGAGGATTTCCCGAAGGGAAGTTACAGCGTAGGTGAAACACCATCACTTCCTGACATATGTCTTATTCCACAAATTTACAATGCTATGAGATGGGAAGTAGATATTGCGCATTTATCAAGAATTAATTCGATCATACAGTCATGCAATAAACACCCGGCTTTCATTAATGCTCATCCGGATTTTTTTAAACCAAGCTAAAGTGAGAAATAAGCTCAGTTTTTCACCCGCATTAAATCCACGCCTTTTCTAACTGCAGGCCGTTCCTTCACACGTTGCCGCCAATTAGCAACATTAGGATAGGCATCAAGTGACCTCCCCATAGCTTTTGCTATCAAAACCCATGGCCAGGAAATTATGTCTGCTATAGAGTATTCATTTACAATGTACTCCTGGCCCTCCAGTTGTCGCTCAAGGACTTCAAAGCAACGATCATATTCTTCAGCGTATCTATTAGCAGCATAACCATCTTTTTCAGATTCTGGAGCATAATTCCAAAAATGACTATGCTGCCCTCCCATGGGGCCCAAATTGCCAACTTGCCAGAAAAGCCACTCCATTACTTTCTTCTTACCTAACTTCGAATTTGGGATAAACTTTCCAGTTTTCTCAGCAAGATATAAAAGAATGGCTCCAGATTCAAAAACGGTCACCGGTGCACTTTTTTCATCGTAATCAACAATAGCTGGCATGCGATTATTAGGACTAATTCGAAGAAAATCTGACTGAAATTGATCCCCCTTCTTTAAATCCATTAAGATGGTATTATAAGGCAACTCACACTCTTCAAGCATTATGCTAATTTTCCAACCATTAGGTGTCGGTGAGAAATAAAAGTCTAATGGTTTAGACATTTTCTTCACTTGATATTTTTGGCGCAGCTAATACTTTCTTTTGAATTAAACAATTTATTTCTTCTTCTGAAAGTCCAAATTGCAGTAGAATTTTATCTGTATCGCCACCCAGGGAAGGAGCTTCTCTCATAAATGAAACAGGAAATTGAGAAAATCTAGGTGCTGGAACACACTGCCTTATTCTTCCAGCCTCAGAATGGTTTATTTCCATTATAGATTCGTTACTGACTACTTGAGGATGGCGAATGGCTTCTTTCCTCGTCAAAACTGGAGCACAAGGCACATCATATTTCGTAAGAATTTCTAACCACTCAACTGATTTTTTTTCTTTCAACGTCTCCTGCGTTAACCTTAAGCGATCATCTATGTTTCTATGTCTCAACTCTGCAGTAAAAAACCTTTCATCGTTTATCAATTCCTTTTTTTCAAATGCATTACATAAAGCTTTCCACTCTTTGTCCGACTGAACAGCAACACTAATGAATCCGTCTGCAGTTTCATAAATTAAGTCAATAAAACTTTGTGCAGTTTCTTTTTCATATTCATCCCCAACAAATGTATGCCCACCCATATCTGAACCCCACAAAAATGCTAAGACAGTGTCTAACATGGAAACTCTAATATGATCTCCCTTACCTGATTTGAGCTTTTGAAAAAGAGAAGCACATATTGCTTGTGCCGTCGCATAACCCGTTAATTTATCAGGTAGGATTGTTCTAACAAGTCGTGGCCTTTCCTCATCCGAACCAGCTTGAACTGTCGTAAGACCTGAAAGCGCTTGAACAAGTGGGTCATAAACGGGCTTTTGAGCATACGGTCCAGAAAAACCAAATCCACATATAGAAACATAAATTAGTGACGGATTTATGGCTCTTAAAACTTTTTCCCCCAAACCCATGCGGTCAGCTACCTCAGGCCTGAAATTTTGTATAAAAACATCACTGTCTTTTACCATTTTTTTTAAAAGATCTACTCCATCTTTGTCTTTCAGGTTAATTGCAACTGAATATTTATTTCTATTATTATTTAAAAAAGCAGCAGAAAACCCATTTCTATTTGTGGATACTATCCTAGTGTAATCTCCAAACTTGGGATTTTCTATTTTTATGACCTGTGCCCCTTGATCAGCTAGAATCATAGTAGCAGTTGGGCCAGAAATCATGGCCGTCAAATCTAATACTTTCACACCTTCTAAGGGACCACTCATGGGAACCTCCACTTTTCTTTTACGCTAATTTAATCTGTGTATCCTAGACTAATTTTTCTTACTCTGCTGCTTCCAAATAATCTGACATAGGAGGGCAGGTACAGATCAAATTTCTATCCCCAAAGGCATTATCTACCCTATTCACCGGTGGCCAGTACTTATCGACTCTAAATGCGCCTGGTGGAAAACAAGCTTGTTCTCTTGTGTATGGTCGATTCCAGTCTCCAACTAAATCTTCAACTGTATGCGGAGCATTTTTTAGGGGATTGTTTTCCTTATCAATTTTTCCATCTTTTATATCTTGAGCCTCTGCATGGATCGCAATCATTGCATCACAAAACCTATCCAATTCAGCTTTTGTTTCACTTTCTGTAGGTTCAATCATTAAAGTGCCTGCAACAGGAAAGCTCATGGTAGGAGCATGAAATCCACAATCTACCAACCTTTTGGCTATGTCATCGACAGTAACACCTGTTTCATCTGTCATAGGCCTAACATCAATAATACATTCATGCGCTATTCGATCATTTGGGCCTTTATAAAGTATGGGATAAACAGTACTTAATCTCTTTGCAATATAGTTTGCATTAAGAATAGCCACTCGAGTTGCTTGTGTTAAACCACTGCCACCCATCATTAAACAATAACTCCACGATATCGCAAGTATAGAACCTGAACCATATGGTGCACCTGAAACAGCCCCTGGCCTATTATCAGACATTGGGTGACCAGGTAAGAATTCTTCCAAATGTTTTTTTACACCAATGGGGCCCATTCCAGGCCCACCACCACCATGAGGTATCGCAAAAGTCTTATGCAAATTTAAGTGGCTTACATCAGCACCTAATTCACCAGGCTTAACTAAGCCAACCATCGCATTTAGGTTTGCACCATCCAAATAAACTTGCCCACCAAAATCGTGAGTTATCCTGCATATTTCCTGTACGGTTCCTTCAAAAACTCCATGAGTTGACGGATAGGTTATCATGCAAGCTGCTAGATGCTGAGCATTCTCTTTTGCCTTGGTTCTAAAGTCATCTAGGTCTACATCCCCATTATCAGATGTCTTTACAGGAATAACTCTTAGCCCAGCCATTTGAGCAGATGCTGGATTTGTTCCATGGGCTGAAACTGGAATGAGACAAATATCCCTAGTCTCCTCCCCTCTAGACTTATGATATGCATTTATTGTTAGCAAACCCGCATATTCTCCTTGGGCACCAGAGTTTGATTGCATCGATATGGCATCATAGCCTGTTACATCACATAACTTTTTAGATAAATCAGTTATCATCTCCTTATACCCCAAGGCTTGATCTTCAGGAACAAAGGGATGAACCTGTGAAAATTCTGGCCAAGTAAGCGGAAGCATTTCAGCTGAGGCATTCAATTTCATTGTACACGAACCCAAAGGTATCATTGATCTATCCAAAGCAAGATCTCTGTCAACAAGCCTTCTCATATATCTGGTCATTTCACTTTCAGCTCTATTCATGTGAAAAACAGGATGAGTTAAAAAATCAGATTCTCTTAACAAGTTATCTGGTATTCGGTATTCCGCTGTCAAATCCTCATCCTTAAGCGATATTCCAAAAGCTCGCCAAATTGCCTCAATCGTAGCTGGTCTGGTTCTTTCATCTAAAGAGATTCCAATTCTTGATTCTCCAACTCTCCTCAGATTTATATTTTCATTTACTGCTGACTTAATTATTACATTTTGCATTGAACCTACATCAACAGTGATAGTATCAAAAAAGTGCTCCTGCTCTATTTTTAAGCCAACCGTTTCAAGTCCTTTTGCCAACCTGACGGTCTTTCTATGAATTCGCTGGGCAATTGCTTTCAAACCTTCTGGTCCATGCATTACAGCATAAAATGAAGCCATAACTGCGAGAAGAGCTTGTGCTGTGCAAACATTACTTGTTGCCTTTTCTCGCCTAATATGCTGCTCTCTAGTTTGCAGCGCCAATCGGTAAGCCCTATTCCCTCTGCTATCAATTGATACACCAACTATTCTACCAGGCATTGATCTTTTATGCTGCTCTTTTGTTGCCATGTATGCTGCATGCGGACCTCCAAATCCCTGAGGGACTCCAAACCTCTGCGTTGATCCCACAGCTATATCTGCTCCCATGGCTCCAGGTTCCTTTAATAGAGTAAGGGCAAGAGGATCAGCCACAACTGTCGCTATAGCCTGAAAAGAATGAAGCTTTTCTATATGTTTAGTAAAATCTCTAAGAAACCCAAAAGTTCCAGGATACTGAAATATCGCCCCAAAGACCCCTGAATAGTCTAACTCCTTTTCTGGATCCCCAATTATTATCTCAAAGCCTAGTGGCTCAGCTCTTGTTTTAATAACTTCTATATTCTGGGGATGGCACTTATGATCAACAAAAAATACACTAGATTTGCTTTTTGATATTCGATTTGCCATTGACATAGCCTCAGCACATGCAGTTGATTCATCAAGAAGAGAGGCATTTGCAATCTCAAGGCCAGTTAGATCACTTATCATCGTCTGAAAATTTAAAAGCGCCTCTAGCCTTCCTTGGGATATTTCTGGCTGATAGGGAGTATATGACGTATACCATGCAGGGTTCTCTAATATATTTCTTTGTATTGCAGGGGGGGTGACAGTGCCATAGTAACCTTGCCCAATTAAAGTGGTCATATGCTTGTTTTTACGGGCGGTTTCACGCATTTGATAAAGCATCTCTCTTTCAGATCTTGGCTTTTCCCATTCTAACGGTGATTTTTGTCTTATTTCCTTGGGTATTGTTTGGTCAATAAGCTGATCAATGCCATTTACTTTTAGCAAACTAAACATTTCCTGCATTTCAGCTGGAGATGGTCCTATATGCCTCCTATTGGCAAAGTCATACGGCAAATATTCTGTTGGTTCAAAAGTCATTATCCCCCCTAAAGATTAAATTTATTTATCCGATCAAGGCCTTATATTCTGCTTCATCTAGAAGATCATCATATTCATCTGGTTTATCTAGCTTCATCTTAAAAAACCATGCCTCTCCAGTAGGATCTTCATTTACAAGCGTCGGATTGTCTACAATGGCAGAATTAACCTCTAAAATCTGTCCATCTAGAGGAGCCATGATATCAGATGCAGCCTTTACACTCTCTATTACAACAATCTCCTGATCTTTTTTTACCGAAATTCCCTCTTCAGGTAACTCAACAAAAACAAGATCTCCCAATTCAGTAGCTGCATGCTCTGTTATTCCGACAGTTACTGTATCACCCTCTTTCAATAACCATTCATGTTCTTCAGTATATTTCATTCGTTCCTCCCATTGTTATCTTTTAAACCTATTTGGCACAAAAGGTATGTCAACTACACTTATTGGCAATAATTTGCCTCTTACTTCTGCAAAAATTGTGTCTCCAAAATCGTTCCTAGTTTTACTAAAGAGATAGCCCATTGATATTGGATGACCTAAGGACGGTGAATAGCCTCCTGAAGTAACTTCTCCTACTAAGCTTGTTCCCTCTTGTTCTTTAAAAAGTTTAACTCCACCTCGAACTGGAGCTCTACCTTCAGGAATCAGCCCAATTCTAACTTTCTCCACTCCATTTCTGATTTGATCATATATAACAGCAGCTCCAGGAAAATTTCTACCCCTCTCGCCATCTTCCCGTCGAGATTTTTGAATTGCCCAAGTTAATCCCGCTTCGACTGGGGAAATGTCTTCCTTGATATCCTGACCATAAAGACAGAGAGATCCTTCCAAGCGAAGAGAGTCTCTTGCACCTAGACCAGCCAACTTAACATAATCGCTTTTAAGTAAATCAGTTGCAAATTCTTCGGTTAATTCATCTTTTATTGATATTTCAAAACCATCTTCGCCTGTGTAGCCTGATCTTGAAATCCAAATGTCCTTACCTTTGTAGCTAAATGTTCTTACATCCAAAAATTTCATTTTAGAGATTTCGTCAAAAAATTCACTTAGAATTTTTTCGGATTTTGGCCCCTGAACAGCTATTAAAGATCTATCATCAAGAAGCTGTGCGTCCACATTTTCACCTATTTTTTCATTGAGATGTTTCAAGTCAATTTCTTTTCTTGCAGCATTCGCAACAATGAGAAAATGATCACCCTTATTGGTAATCATCAAATCATCAATTATTCCACCATCTTCATTGAGAAAAAATCCATATCTTTGTCGATTTTCACCCAAATTCTTTAAGTCGACTGGTATCAGCTTTTCAAGCTGCTCAGCTACGCTATCATTCCGGCCCATAGAGGGCCTTACAATTATCTGACCCATGTGACTAACATCAAATAATGCTGACGATTCTCGACAGAATAAATGTTCCTGCATTATACCCGAGCCATATTGCACAGGCATTTCATAACCTGCAAATGGCACCATCTTCCCTCCCATTTCAGAGTGAAAATTATAAAGAACTGTCCTGTTGATTTCTACCAACGCGCCTTCCTCCTTTATTCCGGTTATGAAATACCGGCATCCAACCTTGCACACCCAAAAATAGTGCGAAGGCCGACACCCCCTCTGTTCATTTGCCTGAGATCATTATCCCTTCGGCGGACCATATCTGGCCTCTCTCCAGAGTAAAAAAAAGTAACGGTCCTTTTTCCTGAGAGTTTCCGGGGTGGTTGCTCCTTCGGCACTGAGAAATCAGTTTCTCCCGATACTTTGCTAGACGGTATTACACTAAATTTTGCATTTCAAGGAATAAATTCTCTTATGCACCAAAATAATACTATTATTCCTTTGTGAGCTTTATGGATACAACTATAAGTAACATTTGAAAAATAATCTGGGACTAAGGAAACTAATGCTCTCTGGAAATATCGATGAAAAAATTTTGAAGGGCTTGTTTAGGACTGCTATTCATTCAGCAACACCTAAAAAAATTTTAGGTAAGTTCTTACCAGAAAAACCAACCTCTCGAACAATCATTATTGGGGTTGGAAAAGCAGCTGCTTCCATGGCAGAAGAAGTGGAAAAAGTTTGGGGGAAATGTGAAGGTATTGTAGTGACGCGTTATGGTCATGGCTTAGAATGTCGAGGGATAAAAGTCTTAGAAGCAGCTCACCCGTTTACTGATGAAAATGGCCTAAATGCAACCGATGAAATAATTACCCTTTTAAGTTCTCTTAAAGAAAATGATTTCGTTCTTTGCCTTATCTCGGGTGGAGGTTCTGCACTCTTATGCAAACCGAGAAAGGGGGTTTCCTTTATAGAAAAGCAGAAAATCTTCTCACACCTATTTATGTCCTCCGCTTCAATTAAAGAAATAAATATTGTGAGAAAACACCTCTCTGAAATTAAGGGAGGCCAATTATCAAAGATTGCTTTCCCGGCAAAAGTCTTAAGCCTAATAATTTCTGATGTCTCTGGAGATAGTCCTTCTGACATAGCATCGGGAATAACTTCGGGCGAAACAACAACTGGCTTAGATGCAATTAAAATAATAAATAAGTATCAGTTAGATGTGTCAAAGGAAATTCTCAGGTTATTAGAAAAAAACTCTCAAGTACTAACTCCAAATGATCGGTATCTATCCAGAACTCAGAATATAGTTATAGGAACTGCTAATAAATCTCTTAAAGCTTCTCAGGTTAAGGCGGAGTCACTAGGATTTACTGTAAAATACTTGGGAGATTCTCTTCAGGGCGAAGCAAAATCACTGGGTGTTGAATTGGCTGAATTGGCCAAGGATATTCAATACAAGATGAGACCAGATGATAAACCAATAATTTTACTTTCGGGGGGCGAATGCACTGTAAATGTTTCCGGTTCGGGTGAAGGAGGGCCAAATGCTGAGCTTGCCTTATCGGCGGCAATTACTTTAAAAGGGCAGTCTGGCATCTCACTTCTAGCAGGCGATACTGACGGCATTGATGGTCTGGGGAATGCTGCTGGAGCAATCGTTACACCGAATACAACAAAAAAAGCAAAAAGGAAAAATCTGAATCCAAAGACATTTTTACGAAATTCCGATAGTCACTCATTTTTTAAGCTCATCGGAGATCAAGTGATCACTGGCCCAACACTGACTAATG
>MDTE01059670.1_pt1 | contig 23134 bp, 23 predicted proteins | sample 811231 | NCBI WGS metagenome assembly MDTE01 (sample SAMN05326651, study PRJNA326480) | marine metagenome | isolation source: seawater | place: Indian Ocean: Red Sea | collected 2010 | reverse complement strand
GGATTGCGTACCGATCCGAGCGTCAGTCGATCGCCGGCGGAAAAGGTGAGTGGCCCATGCTTGCCCGTCCACAACCCTAATCGGTTACGGACAGCGCGCTTTAGTGTAGACACTTTGTGCGAGCGCTTCGAAGAAGTCGAGTGTGATGCAGATGCCGTTCGCCCGTTTCGTCCAAGTACTTAGAGAGCACTCTTTCGATGTGAGTGCTGCCGGTCTTCTGCATCTGGATGTGGATCAGCTTATCGCTAAAAAACAATTGCAACTCCACGCGACGATGTCGTCGCCCACCAGGTGAATGACACGCCATGGTAATTCACGTCGGTGTGCAACTAGGTTGGCTTACAGCCAAATCGCTACCCAGAGGCTTGCTCCCACCTTCGAATAACTCTCCCTCATGGTGGCGAAGAGGTTGGCTGGCTCGACTCGAATTGTAGTTAGGTGAGCGCACCATACATGAAATCCGGGTGGCCTGGCAGTCGTGAGAAACGCGCCGTGACGAATCCAAGCAGCACCCAGCGCTTCAAGCTTCATCGACAACCGCGTACGCACGCACGGGACTACCGTCACCCTGCACGATCTTCAAGGGTGCGCCGTGAAAGACGAAGCGTTTCGGCAATTGGTCAGTGTTCACCAGTCTTTCGAATGAGACCACGTCGCGGGCCAGCAGCCACCGTTCGATGTTGATGTCGAACTCGAAATGTGCGGGTAGGGCGATGAACTTCGGATCGGTTTCGACCACCCGTTCGGCAATACTCCAGTCGATGTCGACGCTGTGAAACACGACGCCAATGCCGGGCACTAAATCTTCATCGCGCTCATAGAGCGCTGCGTCGCCCATGAAAGTGCCCGGCGAGACATCGTCCAAAGACTTTCCATCGTCGGTGGCATGCAGTGGAACGTTGGCATGTGTCGCATCGTGGCCATTCATCTTTAGGCGTCTCAAGTTCCAGCCGGTATCAGCGAAGCGCTCGATGAGCTCGAATCTCGACTGTGGGTCTCCCGGGTAAACGGGCATACCGGTATAAAGTGGTTGACTGAGATCGATAATGCGCATCGCTGATGCTCTTCGATGAGAACCGTTGCCTCGCACGGCATTGTCGTGTTTCTGGCTGTGTCAGCGGCATCGGGTCCGCTCCCATGGCATCACCATTGGGTGCGTACGCCGTCTGCTTCAATCGTGACCAAGGGTGAGACTGCTAACCACCTCTTCGCGCTCGAGCGCTTCAATGTCGGTGCTGCACAGACCGGCCTCCATGAGGATCTCCCGCGTGTGTTCGCCAAGCCTCGGTGGTGGTCGCCGCACATCGCTTGGCGTCTTGGAGAATGTGACCGGCGGATCCGGGCTGCGGAGCAGGCCTTCAGTAGGATGTTCGATGAGGCGCCAGAAGTTACTGGATTCGAGTTGTGCATCGTTGAGCAGATCGTCTGGTGAATTGACCGGCATAACGGGAATTCCGGCCGCCTCGAGGGCTTGCAACCAGTCGGCGGTGGTGCGGGTACGCATGATGTTCCCCAGCGCCTCATAGAGTTCATCGACGTGCTCCAGCCTCGAGCCGGCACTCGCGAACCGCGCGTCACCGGCCAGATCGACGCGGCCTGCGAGGGTAAAGAAGTCCTGCCAGTTCTGATCGCTGTAGGGCAGCGCCGCGATGTAGCCATCGAGTGTGGCATACGGCTTTCGCCCTGGTGCAACTACCCGGGGATAACCGGCGGCGCCCTTGGATGGCTCGAAGCAGTGGCCATAGAGGTGCTCTACCATCAAGAAGCCGACCAGGGTTTCGAACATTGGTACTTCGATGGCTTGGCCTTCACCGCTGCGCTCGCGGTGAAATAAGGCAGCCGTGATCGCCGACACCACGGCCATGGACGTGATTTTGTCCGCGGCGGCGCTCGGCACATAGCGCGGCTCGCCGCTGATTGAACTCTGTAGATCGGCGAGGCCACTTGCGGCTTGAATGATGTCATCGTACGCCGGCTTGTCCTCCAGCGGGCCGCCGCGACGGAAACCACAAGCGCCGCAGTAGATGATCGCAGGGTTAGCGTCGCGAAAGACCTCGTAATGCAGTCCGAGCTTGTCGACGACGCTCGGGCGCAGGTTGTGCAACATGACATCAGCGTCAGTCGCGAGTCGCATCAACAAGTCGAATCCAGACCGTTGTTTCAAATCGATGACGATACTGCGTTTGTTTCGATTCAGTCCCAGATGCAGTGACGCCATGTCGTCACTGATTGAGGGACCGACCTGACGCATCAAATCGCCGGCAGGCGTCTCCACTTTGACGACATCCGCACCCATGTCGCCAAGGGTTTGTGCGGCCCATGGGCCCAGCAAGATGGTGCTCATGTCCAGCACCCGGACACCTTCCAATGCGCCGGTCTTGTTCATCGTTGGGATTGGTCTCGATTGTCGGGCGTTGGAGTCATCACGAATCAATATGACTTGGGTAACCCGAGCACGTGAGTCGAGATGAAGTTCTGCACCATCTCTTGTGAGATCGGCGCGATCTTCATCAGTCGTGCTTCGCGCCAGTAGCGCTCGACGTGATACTCCTTGGCGTAGCCGAATCCACCATGAGTCTGCATGGCCTGGTCGGCAGCCTGAAAACCCGCATCGGCGGCGAGCCATTTCGCCATATTGGCTTCGGGGCCACAGGGGAGGCCACGGTCGAGCTTCCAGGCTGCTTTTCTGATCACCAGCTCGGCGGCGTCCAGGCGCATCTGTGCTTCGGCGAGGGGAAACGCAACCCCCTGGTTTTGTCCGATTGGTCGACCGAACACCACGCGCTCATTGGCATAGTCGACAGCGCGACGCAACGCGGCACGGCCGATACCGAGCGCCTCGGCGGCAATCAATACCCGCTCGGCATTCAGCCCGGAGAGCAAATAGCGAAAGCCCTCGCCTTCTTCGCCGACCCGATCGGTGAGCGCAACTGGCAGCTCATCGAATACGACCTCTGTGGTGGTGACGGCATTCCGGCCGACCTTGGGAATCGGAGAAATCGTCACCTCGGGTCGATTGAGCTCGGCGAGCAGCAGCGTGAGGCCATCGGTAGGTCGCGCCACCTGGTCTTTTGGTGTGGTCCGTACCAGCAGCAGCACACGGTCACTCTCCAGGGCCTTCGTCATCCAGACCTTGCGGCCCTTGACCAGATAGTGGTCGCCTTCGCGTCGCGCTCGAGTGGTGATGGAGGTGGTGTCGGTGCCGGCGTCTGGCTCGGTCACACTGAACGAGACATGCAAGGAGCCGTCTGCCACGTCGGGCAAGTACTTCCGCCGCATGTCCTCCGAGCCGTAGCGCACCACCGGCTCCATGCCGAAGATGGACAAGTGCAATGGTGTCGCGCCATTCATTGCCGCGCCGCTGGCAGCGACAGTTTCCAATACCAGGCTCGCCTCGGTGATGCCGTTGCCACTGCCGCCGTACGCTTCTGGGATCGCGATGCCGATCCAGCCCGCAGCCGCCATGGCATTGTAGAAGTCCCAAGGAAACTCATGATCCGCATCCTTCTGCGCCCAATAGCTGTCCGGAAAATCCGCGCAGAGCTTGCCCACAGCATCGACAATCAGCTGTTGCTCGCTAGTAAGCTCGAAGTCCATGACACTCTCCCCGTGGTGCGCCGCATGTTCCCTGTTTTGTTTCGAAATCGCCACTGTTCTCCGCATAGATGACATTGGGTGGTGGTAACAGCTAACGTGGGCCTGACGGTGTTTGAGCGTGGCACGTTATGTCACCGCCACCGCAACGCCGGTGTCGCCGTGGCTTGATCAGGGGCAGGAGGATGTCGGATATGTCGCATGAGAAAACTCTGGCGCTGGAGCCAGCATTCAAACTGGCGGCGCGATTGCGCAGCCGGGAGATTTCGGCGCTCGAGCTGCTGGACGTGTTTCTGGCTCGAGTTCGTAGACTCGACGGAAAACATCACGCCTTTGCCCGGCTCTACGAGCATGAGGCGCGTGCCACCGCCGTCCAAGTCGACCGGCACCTGGATGAGCGCCCGTTCGCAGGTGTTCCAATTGCGCTGAAGGACTTGCTGGAGATCGAAGGACGCATCACCGAGGCCGGCTCAGAGTATTTTGCCGGTCGCGTATCCGAGTGTACGGCGACCTTGGTGGGGCGCCTCGACAGCGCTGGTGTGTACGGTCTGGGCAAGACCCACACGGTCGAGTTCGCCATGGGCGGCTGGGGCACCAACCAGAGGCTTGGCACACCCTGGAATCCCTGGGACCAAACGCAGCATCGGGCACCCGGCGGTTCCAGCTCAGGCTCTGGTGTCGCGGTTGCGGCTGGCTTTGCGCCCTGGGCGATCGGTACCGATACCGGCGGTTCGGTGCGTTTGCCCAGCGCGTGGTGTGGACTGACAGGTCTCAAGACAACGGTCGGCCGTATCAGCACCTTTGGCATTGTGCCGCTCTCGACCACTCTCGATACACCAGGACCGATGTGTCGCTGCGTGGAGGATGCGGCACATTTGTTCAGCTTGATGCAAGGCGCTGATGACCACGATCCACGGACTTTCTTCAAACCGCCGGCCGATGTCTGGACCGGACTCGAAGATGGTGTCTCTGGCCTGACCTTGGCCCGATTGCCGGACACCGAGCTGACATTGGTCGAACCGGATGTGCACGCTGCATTCGAGGAGTCGCTGCGGGTGCTCGAATCTTTAGGTGCGCGGATCGTCGAGGTGGCGTTGCCGGTGCGCAGTGCCGATATGGTCGAGATGGCGATGCAGATCATCGGCGCGGAGGGTTACAGCTTCTATGGCGCGCTGGTCGATGATGAATCCACACCGCTTGACGATGACATTCGTCCCCGCATCGGTGTCGGCCGTGGGATTCTCGCAAAAGACTATCTTTGCGCACTCAGGGACAGAGAGATTCTGAAGCAGCGTACCCACAGTGTGCTCAGTGGCGTAGACGCCGTGTTGACACCCACCATTCCGACAGTGGCGCCCCGCGTTACCGACATTGATCAAACCGGCACACCAGCAACATTTACTCGTGCGGCAAACTTGCTTGATGCTTGCGCGCTGGCGTTGCCCAATGGTGTCTCCAGAGGGGGGTTGCCGACGTCCCTTCAGATCATGTGCGCCGGCTACGAGGAAGCTTTGGCGCTTCGCATCGGCCGCAGTTTTCAGCGCGAAACTGACTGGCACCAGCATTGGCCTATGCTGGACGAGCATTGAACGGCTGGTAAGCTCGCTGAAGCTGAGCTCGCAGTCCTACGACCCGGGCGTCCTTTCATCGTCCCCCGTGTGTGCTTGAGGTGCCTGGTAGGGATTTTGAGAGCTCATGGGATCTCATGGCGTGACGTCGGTACACTGATGCCAGTTTTCACAAGCGGCACCAGGCTAGCGGAGTGCGGCGCGCGGGATTTTCTTGCCCGGGTCGATGAACGGCATGCTCGTCACCTCGAGTTGCCGGTCTCCTTCAGGGGTTTCCACGCGGAGACTGGTTCCGACATTCGAGTGTCCAATATCGACGAGCACAAAGCCAATGTTGCGCTCGAGACGCGGTGAATAGACTGCTGAGGTTACTTCACCGACGAGCGTATCTTCTGTATAGCATCGCCAACGATGCTCGTTGTTCTTCTCGAACGCGACGCCGCTCATGAATGCGCCCATCATCTTTCGCTTCGCGCCTTCGGTTTTGATGGTCTGCAACGCTGCCTTGCCGATGAAGTCGGGTTTATCGAGATCCACCAGGCGCTCCATGCCCATTTCATAGGGATTGTTCGAGACCAGCACGTCGGAGCCATAATCCAGCACACCGCCTTCGATTCTTCGGATGCGATTTGGAGAGCCCGGTGTCAATCCGTGCGGTTTGCCCGCTTCCATGATGATCTCCCAGAGATCATCACCACGGTCACGTCCGAGCAGATAGATCTCGAAGCCGACCTCAGAGCTGAAGCCCGTGCGCGAGATGACGACCTCGATGCCGTCCACGCTGCCTCGAGTCCAGTGGTAGTAGCGCAGATCCAGGATTTCCTCACCGAACACCGTGCTCACAATGTGTGGTGAACGAGGGCCTTGCACTTGCACCGGATACACGTCTGGCGTGTCGATACGCACGTTCAGGTTGCTGAACGCCGATACGCCTTTAGTCCAGAGATAGACGTCACTGTCAGCTGTGGAGAACCAGAATCGATCGTCGGCCATCTTGAGCATCACCGGATCGTTCAAGATTCCGCCGTCCTGATTGGTCAGGAATACATAGCGACACTGCCCGACTTTCATGTTGTCGATGTTGCGAGGGACCAGCAGATCGACGAATCGTTCCGCATCCGGACCACTTACCTCAACGCAACGTTCGACGCCGACATCCCAGAGACCTGCACGTTCGATAGTGTTCCAGTACTCATTGACCGGACTGTCATAGCCGACCGGCATCCACATGCCGTTGTAGGGATGAAACTCCGTGGCGCCGTATTTGATGCTTGAGGCAAAGAATGGAGATTTTCGAATACGTGGGTTGAGACCGTGTGCTTTCATGAAGCTGTAAATGATGGGGGATAGGCGCGACGATTCTGATCTGCCGTCGTTCCCTTCGTCAACAGCCAGGGTAGTCTCGTGCTCCGATCTGGGTGAATCCCCGCGACTGCTTCGCTTTCATCGGTCGCATCATGCATAGCGGATCAGGCGGGCTGGCTGTCGATTGCGAGCTCTCGGTGTTCACGACCAAGTGGCTGGGTGACGATATCGGCACCAAGTTTCGTGATTACGGTGCGGATCCGGATCACAGTGCCATCCTGATCAAGTACGGCCTCAAACCCGGCGATCGCCCCGGGACAGATTTGTCTCCGCAGGTCTGGTCGGACGTCACTTTGACGCAGACGTCAGACCTCGAGGAATTCTTTTCTCCGCATCAAAAAACGGCAGCTGCACGATGTCAGCTGGATGGCTGACGCCCTGGTCGTCGACCAGCTGCACGCTGTGACCGGTCCAGTTGCCAGGCTCCTCGAAGTGAACGTAACCGATACCCGCTTCCAACGTTGGAGACCAGACACCGGTGCGCATGTTGGCGACGACGCGATTCTCGTCGCGCACCTGGTCACCGGCAACCGGCGTGGCTGCTTTGCACACCAGGCCGTAGAGCGATTGTTCTTGTGGCGTGTTGAGCAAAGCATCGCGGCCGATGAAGTTTTGTTTCTCCAGGTCGACGAAGTCCCCAAGCCCGGCATTGTAGGGCGTCATGTTCCAATCCATGTCGGTGCCATTGTTCAAAATTCCGGCCTCGATGCGCCGGGCGTTCATCGAGTAGACACTGCCACACACCATGCCGTGAGGTTCGCCACACTCGCACAAATGGTTCCATAACCGTGGACAATCGGTTTCGTCACCTTGGGTGTAGATCTCGTACCCCACTTCACCGGTAAACCCGGTGCGCGACACATACAACCGCTGTCCACCCAGGTCGAAAAAGCCAGCATGAAAATAGCCTAGACGCTCGTTGATTTGTCCCTCCGACGCCGCCTCGAGAACGGCGGGCGACGTGGGTCCTTGAATTTGAAGCACCCACGACTGCGGATCCGTGATGGTGACATCGAAACCGTCACTGTGGGCGAGCATCCAGGTATCAAAAGCGCCGTCAGCGATCACGTACCAGAATCGATTGGACTCGAGCCTGAAGACAATACCGTCCATGAAAATGCCGCCGCTCGGAGTGCATGCAACGGCGTAGCGGCCACGACCGACCTCGAGATTCGAAATTCGCCTGGAGAACAAGTACTCCATGAAAGCAACGGCGTCAGGGCCGGAAATCTCCCACGGTCGCTCCGGTACGTCGTAGAGCACCGCCTGCTCTCTCAGTGCCCAGTATTCCTCCGCCTTCTCATCGCCGAAATACACCATGCGGCCAGCGTACTGACCATGTAGCTTGTCGTGATCACCGAAGCACTCATAGAACGGTGACATTTGAAGGAAACGGGTGCTCATTCGGATGGTGTCGTGAAGTCCCAATAGACTCAATCTGCTCATGGTTTGATGTTCCTGACCGTGTCTGCCGGCGTTGTTGTGACCAATCAGTTGGATAATATCTCGAGTGGTGCGTGCGAGCGACAGGAGGTCCACGGTTCGGCAGCGCGAGGGCTCTGGTATGCTCAGTCTGGGCGAGCAAACCAGTGAACTCCTGCTCGTTGTCTGCTCTTGAGGTCTATGAGCGGCCACGTCTCACAACGCCGAATTCGTCGGAGACAGTCGATGACCAAGCAAATTCTGCTCAACGCTTTCGACATGAACTGTGCCGTCCATCAGTCGACAGGCTTGTGGCGTCATCCTCGTGATCACTCTACGGATTACGCCAGCCTCGGCTATTGGCAAGCCCTCGCCCGAGAACTGGAGCGTGGACTGTTCGACGGTCTATTTCTGGCTGACGTCATTGGGGTTTACGATGTTCATGGCGGTAATGCCAATGCCGCACTGCGCGCCGGCGCGCAGGTTCCGGTTAACGATCCGCTGCTGCTGGTGCCGGCGATGGCAGCTGAGACCACCCACCTTGGGTTCGGCGTCACCGTCAATCTCTCGTACGAGCCGCCATACACTTTTGCCCGGCGCATGACGACTCTGGATCACCTCACTGGCGGCCGGATCGGCTGGAACATTGTCACCGGCTACCTCGATAGCGGAGCGCGTGCCACCGGACACCAAAAGCAAGCCGCCCACGACACTCGCTATGACATCGCTAATGAATATCTGGAGGTGATGTACAAGCTCTGGGAGGGTAGCTGGGAAGATGATGCAGTGCGGCTCGATCGAGAATCCTGTGTCTATGTGGACCCCCGTAAGGTGCATCGCATCACGCACGAGGGTGAGTACTTTGAAGTCGACGCAATCTATCCCTCAGAGCCGTCACCACAGCGCACCCCAGTGCTCTACCAGGCGGGCACCTCACGTCGAGGGGTCACCTTTGCCGGGCAGAATGCAGAGTGTGTCTTTATTGCTGCGCCTAACAAAGCCCAGGCACTGGCCAGTGTGAAGAGTATCCGTGAAGCTGCACGAGCGGCTGGTCGGCGACCGCAGGATATTTTGATTTTCGCCATCATGACGGTAATCACCGGCGCTACCGATGCGGAAGCGGTGGAGAAGGTTGACGAGTATCGGCAGTACACGAGTTATGAGGGAGCACTGGCTCTGATCTCCGGTTGGAGTGGGATGGATTTGTCGGATGCCGACCCAGACGAGGTGCTGAAGCTGGTCAAAACCGAGGCCATTCAGCACAACCCGAATCATGGCGGCTCACCCTATGGCGAACGCGCCCTGTCCGTTGCGCATGCCGCTGAGCGTGTTGCTCTCGGGGCCGGCGGACCGCTGGTGGCGGGTGCGCCGGCGACAGTCGTCACGGCGTTACAATCCTGGGTGGAAGACACTGGTGTTGATGGATTCAATCTCACCTACACGGTCATGCCGGAAAGTGTCACCGAGTTTGTCGATTCGATTGTGCCGGAACTCCAGAACCGGGGCTTGTACAAGACAGCTTATTCACGAGGCACGTTGCGCGAAAAGCTGTTTGGCGCTGGACCGAGGCTCAGTGCACCGCACAAGGGTGCGTGTTTCCGAGCGGGATAGCGTGACCATTATCCGGTCGCCGTCGACTTCACCTTCCCGACCGCGCCCGACTGGATGACTTGTGTCAGCGACTCGCCCTCATAGCCGAGGACTTGCTGCAAGATTTCTACGGTGTGCTCACCGAGCAGCGGTGAGCGGGCCACCTCTGCAGGAGAATCACTGAGCTTGATCGGGCATCCCACCGACACATAAGTGCCACGCACCGGGTGCTCGACATCGACAATGGTGCCGGTGGCGCGAAGGCCTTCGTCGTCCATCAGCTCCTTGGTGGAGAGGATGGGGCCAACCGGAATATTCAGCGTGTTGCAGATGTCCATGACTTCGAATTTTGTCTTGGTCATAGTCCATTGCTCGATGCGTTCGAATATCTCATTGAGCTTGTCGAGCCGGTCGGGCGGTGTCGCGTAGCCCGCTTTGGTTTTCCACTCCGGCTCGCCAATCAGGTCGCAGATCTGCTCCCAGACGGCCGCCTGGGTGATGAAATAAGTGTACGCGTTCGGGTCCGTTTCCCAGCCTTTGCACTTTAGAATTCTGCCGGGCTGGCCACCGCCAGAATCATTCCCGGCGCGCGGCGTTGCATCGCCGAAAGCTGCACCTTCTCCGAATTGGCTGTACTCAGTCAGCGGTCCAGCGTTCAGACGTTGCTGGTCACGCAGCTTCACCCGACACAGGTTCAACACGCCGTCCTGCATGGCTGCGGTGACACGCTGTCCGCGGTTGGTCCGTTCACGTTGGAACAATGCGGTCACGATGCCGAGGCACAGGTGCAAACCGGTGCCGGAGTCGCCAATCTGTGCACCGGTAACAGTCGGCACGCCATCGCGAAAGCCGGTTGTCGAGGCTGATCCGCCGGCACACTGTGCGACATTCTCATAGACCTTGCAGTCCTCGTACTTGCCAGGTCCAAACCCTTTGATCGAGGCCAGGATCATCCGCGGGTTGATCTCCTGGATGCGCTCCCAGGTGAACCCCATGCGATCCAGAGCACCTGGCGCGAAATTCTCCACCATGACGTCACACTCTTCGACGAGCCGGGTCAGAACCTGCTTGCCGGTTTCGTTCTTGGAGTTGAGCTCGATGGAGCGTTTGTTGTGATTGAGCATGGTGAAGTAGAGCGAATCCGCGCCTGGCACATCCACCAGCTGCTTGCGGGTCGCATCGCCGACGCCTGGTCTCTCGACCTTTATGACATCGGCGCCGAACCACGCCAACAGCTGGGTGCAGGTAGGCCCCGACTGCACATGGGTGAAGTCGAGGACTTTTATCCCTTCAAGAGCTTTCATGAGTGTGGATCCTTGCGCCTTGGTCGTAACTGTTCATCGCGCTCATCGCATTCCGAAGTGTGTCGCAGATGCGACCCGGTGGCCTCAAGTTTGTTGCAATGGGTGGACGACTAATTCTAGCGTCCAAGATGGCTGTTTTGGTGGCAAACGGATTGCGAAGTGGCGCATACCTTATAGTCCCGCCGGACTTTTCACAACGGCCGGTCAAGCGCGGTTCCAGGCTGTCAATAGCAGACCTTCAACTCGTCGCGATCGACTGGCGGTAGTGTGGCAAAGTTAACGACAGGCTGACGATGAGCGCAGCCGTGTACAGGGTTTTGACGGCGTGCGAGTGTTCATCGGTCTGCAGGCTTCCGCGAGTTCAGCCCTCACGATTCGATTCGAAGCATCAACGCAACAATTAGCCAAGAGGTCCAAGTTATGGAACACAAACGAATTCGCACCTTCAACACCAAGGAAACCTATCCGGAGCAAAATCTCGACAACGATCTTTGTCAGGCGGTGGTGGCCAAAGGAGCCATGGTGTTCTTGCGCGGGCAGGTGGCACAGGATTTGGAGACTCGGGAGTGCCTGCACGTGGGTGACCCGACGCTGCAAACCCGAAAGACCATGGAGAACATCAAGATGTTGCTCGAGGAAGCAGGCAGCTGTCTGGAGCATGTGTGTCGAATCGTGGTTTATCTCACCGACATCCGTTATCGAGATGCGGTGTATCAGGAGATGGGAAAGTGGCTGAAAGGGGTGTACCCGTGCTCGACCGGCCTGGTGGTGCCGGCGTTTGCCCGACCGGAGTGGGTGGTCGAGATCGAGGTGACCGCGGTGATACCTGAATAGACACATGAGACTCGAGGCTCGAGACTGATGCCCATGAAAGATGTGGTGGTCATTGGTGCCGGCGCCGCCGGCCTTTCTGCGGCCAAGGAGCTGTCGCGGCATGGTTGCAGCTACACTGTGCTCGAAGCTTCTCATCGCGTCGGCGGACGCGCGTACTCCGAGGAGCTTGCGCCGGGTGTGTGGTTTGACCTCGGTTGTGCCTGGGTGGGGGATGGCAGTGACAATCCGTTCATCGATATTGCCGATGAGTTGGGCATCGTACTCGGCAAGGACAAAGCCGACTGTTTCAAAGCCGAGAATCTCGGCTACCAACGCGATCGACGGCCACTTCAGCAAAATGAACGGCGGGCGTGTCTGGATTTCTTCAAGCACAGTCATGGAGCCATCTTGGCTGCGGCACGACGAGGTCAAGACATCCCGCTGAGCGAGGTGCTCGATGTCGAGCACGAATTCGCGGCGCCCTTTCTTGGCGATATGGCTTCGGCCTGGGGCTTGGATGTCGATGGGCTGTCGACGGCGGATGTCGCGAGCAGCCAGGGTGGCCTCGGATATCCGGTGCTGAACGGCTACGGCAATCTGGTCGCCAGCTGGGGGGCAGATGTCGAGGTGTCACTGAACGCCCAGGTCGAGCGTGTGGACTGGTCAGGGCCAGGTGTCACGGTCCACACCGGCCGTGGCGCCGTCAGGGCCCGCACAGTGTTGTGCACCGTATCAACCGGGATTCTCGGGGCTGGTGAAATCGAGTTCGAGCCGCGTCTGCCGGACTGGAAAACTGCTGCCATCGAAAACTTGCCGATGGGGACCGAGAACAAAATGGGTGTCTATTTCGACACCGATGTGTTCGGACCCGAAGGCCGGGGCTACTACAGCACCTGGCGCGAGGATGGCAGCTGGGCCAAAGTGCACGCCAATGTTCTGGGTTTGGACACGGCGTCGGTATTTGTCGGTGGGCGCCACGCAATCTGGCTGGAAAAACAAGGCCAGCAGGCCGGTCACGATTTTGCGGTGGATAGAGTTGCCGATGTCTTTGGTAACGGCATCCGCAAGCATGTGAGTCGCTCTATCGTCACCTCCTGGACCACTGATCCCTGGACACGAGGCTCATGGGCGTGTGCGAAACCAGGTCAGGCGCATCAGCGGGCGAGTCTGCGCCAAGCCGTCGACCGGCGTGTCTTTTTTGCGGGAGAAGCAACCATGACCGGCGGACAAGGGACTTGTCATGGCGCCTACCGCTCTGGTGTTCGTGCCGCAGCCGAAATTTCTGAAGTGTTGCGTGGCCCTTAGCCGTACGGTGAGTTCTACAGCAGCTCGATGATGATCTCCGTCGGTCCGTCTGGCGAATTGATCGCCCAGCCGGGTCCTGCCAGATCATAGGGACACGACGACACGCCGCAAATCAAGTCCATACGGGCTTCGAGCACTACGTAACCGCCCGGCTTGACCACCGGCGCCTTCGGTGTGTTGAACATGAAACCCTCTTCGACCGTGGTATTGGTGAAGAAGTTGACTGCTAGTGGCCGCGGTGGAGTTTCATGACCGAGAGCGGCCATGGCCTCTTCGAGGTTGCCTAGACAGCTGCGATGGTCGGGTACGCCAAATTCCGCGTATCGGATGGCGTCGCAGGGCGCGATAATGAAATCGTGTAGGCCATCAGCACCGTCCTCGACGAAATCCACCATCGGCGCTCGACGATGACTCAAGAATGTGTCCCCCTGTCGTGGATGCAGCGAGCGCGTCGGCATCCAAGTGTGGTGGGGCGACAGACATTCGTGAATGTCGTCAGCGCGGAAGGCAAAGAAGTCCGCGGATTGCTGCCCTTTCGGTGTGGAGAGACGAAAACGTTTGCCTGCGCTGATCTCAAAGGCGCGGCCATGACCGGCGGGTACTTCAATGGTTTCCATACGATTGCTCCTTAGGAAGGTCCAACACACCCGAGTATCTATGTACCACATCGTGGGTCGCAGCGGGTACTCGACGATCACCGAATGTCGGCTGGACGGGGATACTTGTGCTCCCGCCCGTCCCATAGCTTTTGCGGGTATGGAATAGCGGAGAAGACATCGTCGTTATACCGACCGCCCAAGTTACTCCTATAATCGTCGGAAAGCGTCATTTCAGTTCGGCGACTCGGAAGAAATCTTGTATTCACACGAGTCTCCATCACACTGAGCACGGTCGGAGGACCACGGGACATGTATGAGCAGCTTTTGGCAGTGCGCTGTGACAACGAAATCTCCACTCACTCAAAAGGCCTCGCGGCGCAGCGCTACACCGATCCCGCACACTTCGAGATCGAGAAACGGGCAATCTTCTACCGCAGCTGGGTTTGTGTCGGTCATGTATGCATGGCGAAGGCGCCTGGCGAGTACTTCGTTGCCAACATCGTCGATCAGGAGGTGTTGGTGGTCAGGAACACGTCTGGCCAGTTGAATGCATTCTTCAATGCGTGCCAGCATCGCGGCCATCCGGTGATGAGCGGTAGAGGCCAATGCGCGCGCTTTGTCTGCCCTTATCATGCCTGGTCCTACGACTTGGACGGCAGGCTGATACAGGCCCCCCACACGCAACGCGTCTCTACATTTGAACCTGGATCAGTGACGCTTGCACCGGTTGCAATCGACACCTTGGCAGGCGCAGTTTTTGTCAATCTCGACGTCGGCGCACCTGATCTGCACAGCTTGTTCGAAGGTTTGGAAGCAGAAATTCTGGCGCACAAGCCCGACGTGGTCGAACAAGAGCTTGTCTACGACAATCCGCTGGCACATCACTGCAACTGGAAAGTATCGGTAGAGAATTTCTCTGAGTGCTATCACTGCGGGCCTGTGCACGGCTACCTGACGGACAACATCATTGACCCTGAGTCCTACCAGCTGAGCGCCAATGCACTGGTGCAACGACACGTGGTCGAAGCGCGTGACAGTGCGATGACCCAGCGGCTGTGGCACGTGTGGCCGAATACAGCGATGGGGTTGTATCCCATACCGAACGTCGGTCTGGTCTGGTGTATCCGCCACATGTACGCCGTGCGGCACGACGAATCCATCTATCATTACCGCTGGTTCTGCGATGTCGGTGGTGCGGCACAAGCGGTTCGTGAGTATGCGGAACATCATGCGCAGACGACTGGCGCGGAAGATGCTGCCGTTTCATCTGGTGTGCAACGGGGCATGGGCAGTCTTGGCTTCGAGCGAGCACGGCTGTTCAGCACACCGGCCAATGGCGTTTCGTCTGAACACGTCATTCGTTATTTTCACGATTTGGTCAGGACCGCAGTGTCGTGAAGGGAGACCATGAGTCACCCCGGCACGGAATGCGAGTTCGACTGCTGAACAGGCCCACACCATGACCAACAAGACCACCGGTGCACGGGTACTTGCACAAATGCTTGAGGCCTATGGCACAGATCATGTGTTCATGGTGCCGGCCGTGTTGCGTCGCAGCATGGCGGAGATGGAGCGTCTCACCGACATCAAGGTCATACACACTCACGGCGAGAAGTCCGCGGCGTATATGGCCGACGGTTATGCGCGCGTGTCCGGTAAGCCAGGTGTGTGTATGGCGCAGCAGGTCGGCGCATTGAATCTTGCTGCGGGTCTTCGGGATGCTCATCTGGCCTGCTCACCCGTCATTGCCATGACGGGTGGCTCGAAACCGGGTCAGCGCTACCGCAATCTATATCAGGAGGCGGACGACCTGCCGGCATTTGCGCCATACACCAAGCTCAATGTCGCCATCGAAGACGTCGAACGATTTCCAGATCTGATCTCGCGCGCGTATCGCGAAGCCACCACCGGCTGCCCGGGGCCGGTGCATTTGCAGTTTCAAGGTCAGGAGGGGGAAATCGACGCCCAGCAGGGTGAAATGCTGCTGCGCTGTGATGCACGTCACCGCCAGGTGCCGCCGTATCGGCCGCCCGCCTGCGACGTCGAGCTGGCTCAGTTGTTGGAGCAGTTCTCGCGTGCCGAGCGACCGGTGATCCTCGCGGGTGGCGGAGTCAACCATTCGCGTGCCGGTGTGGAGCTGGTGGAAGTCGCAGAGCGACTCAAGGTTCCTGTTGCCACATCCTTAAATGGCCGCGGTGTAATTCCCGAAACCCATCCTTTGGCGCTGGGTGTGGTTGGCACCTACTCACGACCGAGTGCCAATCAGGCTCTACACCGCGCGGACTTCGTGCTCATAATCGGCAGCCGCATGGGCAGCATGATCAGTAACTTCTGGCGGTTACCGGCTCCCGATACACCCGCTGCCCAGATCGACCTGGACGCCGCAGTGATTGGCCGCAACATCCCTGTTGAAATAGGCATCAACGCTGATGCACGCGCGGCCTTGAGTCAGCTGCTCGAATTGCCTCTACCCGAGTCTACGGACACGGGAGCTGCGTGGATCGAAGAGTGCCAGGCACTCGGGCAGGCGTGGTTGGCGCAGCGCGCCGAAATGACGGCATCGGACGCGGTGCCCATTCGTCCCGAACGTCTGTGTCACGACCTGAGTGTGGGATTGCCCGATGATGCGATCGTTGTCGTCGACACCGGTCATGCCGGCATGTGGATGGCGAGCATGTTCGATACCACATCGCCCAGACAGCGATTCATTCGAAGCGCAGGTCACCTCGGTTGGGCGTTTCCTGCGGGGCTGGGCGCCAAATGCGCTGTTGGGGAGAGGCCGGTGATCACGCTGACCGGTGACCTGGGATTGTGGTATCACATCGGGGACATCGAGACAGCCGTGCGGTGGAATATCAACGCCATCACCATCGTCAACAACAACCACTCCGGCAATCAGTCGCGGCGCGGATTCGCAAAGGCTTATGACGGTAACCCGACTGAAAAATCCGAACAGCTCTGGGTACATCGTGAAGTCGACTTTGCGGCCATCGCGGAACAGATTGGTGCCCTGGGGATCCGGGTCACGAAACCGTCGGAGTTTCCGTCTGCGCTCGAACGTGCACTCGACGCACGTCGCCCTACGGTCATTGACGTGGTTACGGACATTGCCGCCGCTGCGCCGCTAGCCTGGGACTCCGACGATTGGGTTCAGCGTTACTGAGCAACCGAAGTCTGGTCACGGTGCTTTCGTGCACGCGCATCAAGCCTCGCGTTTGCGTTCGGTCTGGGCAGTTCGTCTAGCCTCCCCGGCACGCGCCAGCGCTTCGCGATTGGTGTCATCAACGCGCATGTAGCGCTCGCGCCAGCGCGTATCATCGACCTCGTCCCAGACTTCAGGACGCTGCACTGTAGTGCGTGGCTGCCAGGCGCGTTCCAGGAGTTCGAGTGCGCCGGTCACAATGTCATGCTGCATTCCCTTGTCCCAGGGTTTGCCGCAGGGATTGCCGAGTGGGAAGTCGACAAACAGGAATCGGGCGACGCCGCATTCTTCGACAATGTCACGAGCAGAGCCGACAATCACCGTAGCAATGCCATTGGCCTCGAGATGACGAGCGACCAGACTCACGGTCTGGTGACACACCGGTCATATGGGGACCAGCAGGGCCACATCGACACCGTCCTCACGCATCCAGGCTTCGATTTGTGGCGCGTCGTGCTCGATGGTTCGTCGCTGACTGTAGTCGGTAGGGACGCCATAGAAGCGTGGACTGGCAGAGGCAATGAGTCCTTGCTCGGCACACTCGGCGAGGCGCACCAGTGGAAGAAAGGTTTCGGGGTCGTCCATGTGCGTGGCTTCACGATCCCACGCCTTGTCAGTGTAGAGCTTTTCCGGCGTCGTTGTGTCACACACAAACAACTTGGACTCCCGCGGGCCTTCACGACCCGCGAAATCGGCCGTGGTTACAATGCCGACCCGGCAATCACGCAGCGCCTGACGTGGGCGGGAAAATGGGACGTCGTCGTTGTGTGGCCATCGATAAGGCCGCTCGTAACCGTGTGCTTCATAGTACTCACGGCTCTTGTCGATGTAGCTCACAAATGAGCGGTGTGACTGGGTGGTGCTCATGCTTCCAGGACCTTTGCTGGATGACAGTTGTTGGCGTTTGCTGAGTCCGCGCCTGCGTGATGGTGTGTACGCATGGTGCAAGCCACGTCTCTCTATGAGATGAGTATACTGTGGTGTGCAATCGGCGTCCTTTCATCCAGTGCGCTCCACCCCAAACTGGGACAAGGCGGCTGATTTGGCCAACATTATCCGTGTGACGGCGGTCTATGCTCGCTAATTCGAATCGGCAAACTGACCGCTTTCGGACACCGCAGGCATGCGGCAAAAGAGGAAGGAGCATGGAGTCGAGCACGCAGACCATAAGCCATCTGAGTCAATTGGCGTGGTGTGAGGTTTGTGCCCGTTCGGACACGCGGACCGGGGAACAGGTTGAGATGCCGGCCACCGTCGCCGTTGAGTCGAGTGACCCCCAAGTGTTGGAGTCGAGATTTGCAACCGACTTTCCGGTGCTGCGCCACCTGTCAATGGCGCTCGGGCTTGCAGGTGTTACCGAGCTACACGTCTTGGTAGAACAGTTTGCCGCCGTGGTCGAGCAATTGAGGTGGTCTCAGAATCCGAGCTACGACGAAAGCAACTGTTCGTCATCGTTTCTCGAGGGTTATGCCTATGCTGCATTCTCGGGGCCGGATGGGCCGGTGCAGTGCGCGGCGCCGAGGGGAGGTATGATGCTGATGGGGCCAAATGTCCATTATGTGGATCACAGACATGCGCCGAGGGAGGCTTATCTAGTCATGACGCCGGGTAGCCAGTGGCGCCTTGATGAAGGAGAGTGGTTCGACGTCGTTCCGGGAGATCTGATTGTGCACGGTGAATGGCAGATGCATGCGATGCGCACGCGGGATTTGCCGTTGCTGGCTTTCGCGGGTTGGATGGAGCCAGGTAGTCGCGCAGCTATTGAGCTTCATGACTGACTCGGGTGCGTCGCGCCCACTGAGCCCCTCACCGAACTCATCTCGGGTTTGACTTGCAGGCTGGTCGGGATCAGCGGATTCGATGTCGATGACGATTTTCGTCGAGCCAAGTGGTGGAAAGCTGCTGCTCAATCTTCCCTTGAGGACGAACGAGCCCTGAATCAAGTCACCGCTGAAGTTGTCGGACAGACCCACTGCCGAGCACTTCATGGTCGATCAGCCTCGAGCAAGTGACGCGGTCGTTTTAGAACAACAAGCACGTCGTGCTGACAACGCTGGAACCCGCCATGTCGTTACCTTGAATGCCGGTCAAGGTGATCAGACGCCATGATGTACGCAGACGCGTACCCGATGCGGGCCTCTTGTCAGGCGCCCAGGCAGGAGGATCAGTCGGGTGGCAAAATCACGACCGATTCGCTCGGCCAGCTCAGCCACACGTGGTTTTGCTCGCTGCCGTGGGTGCTATGCAGCAATGGCAGTACATTCTGGCTCGCCACCGAGAGCGGTGTCGTGAGGCCTTTGACATGAACCTGCAGGTGCGATCGGTCACCCAGGTACGCGGCCGATGCAACTTGGCCCACGACGGAGTTTTCCGCATTCGCGGGTCGCTCTCGGCTGGCGACGATTTTCTCCGGCCGGATGGCGATCAAGGCTTGATCGCCGTCGCTGAACTGACGTTCGGCGTGCCCGTGGAGCTCGCCCAACGCGTCGGTCTTGACGGTGACGGTGCCATTGCCGTGACCACTGACTCTACCCTCGACGAAGTTCATGGTGCCTATGAAGTCTGCGACCTCCCTGGAGTTCGGTCGCTCGTAGAGCCGTTCCGGGGTATCGACCTGAAGCACCTTACCAGCCGAGATGACGGCGATACGATCAGACATGCTGAGCGCTTCTTCCTGGTCATGGGTGACGAACACGAAAGTGATGCCGACCTCTTGCTGCAGTGCCCGCAGCTCGATCTGCATTTGCTCGCGCAGCTTTTTGTCCAGAGCACCCAGCGGCTCGTCCAGCAGCAACACTTTGGGTTGCTTGATTAACGCGCGCGCCAGCGCGATGCGTTGACGCTGGCCGCCCGAGAGTTGCTCGGAGCGCCGATCGCCAAAGCCTTCCAGCTTGATGAGCGCCAAAGCCTCATCAATCTTGGCGTTGAGTTCCGCTTTGGGCAGCTTTTGACGACGCAAACCGTAGCCGAGATTCTGCCGCACATTGAGATGCGGAAATATTGCGTAGTTCTGGAACACCATGTTGACCGGCCGCTTGTTGGGAGCGACGGCCGACATGGCCTGGCCATCGATGAAAACCTCGCCTTCAGTTGGAGACTCGAATCCGGCGAGAATTCGAAGTAGTGTGGTTTTTCCACAGCCCGAAGGACCGAGTAGCGCGAAGAACTCGCCTTCGCGGATGTCGATGCTGACATCGTCGAGCGCGCGCACACTCCCGAATCGCTTGGTGACTTGTCGTACGGCAATGAAGTCCTCTCGAGTCATCCGATGCCGCCCCCTGTGCCGGCGTCTGTTTTGTAGCTTCTTCGGCGCATCCATTCCGCAAGCGCAATCACCACCGTGGAAACAGCAAGAATGCATGACCCGAGTGCCAGCACATTCGGCAGCTTTTGCGGTAGTCGGAGTTGACCAAAGATGTAGATGGGCAGGGTCGACTCGTGACCCGTCAAGAAAAATGCAAGCAAGAACTCGTCGAACGAGAGCGTAAATGTCAACAACAGACTCGAGACGATGCCCGGTATGGCGAGTGGGAAGGTCACGCGCCAGAAAGTCGACCAGCCGCTCTCTCCCAAATCCAGTGACGCTTCTTCGAGGCTCTTTTCAAACCCTTCGAGCCGCGAGATCATCACCATCATTGAGAATGGAATCGCGATCATGGTGTGGCCGATACCGACCGTAATCAGCGACAACTCCATACCGAGTCGGTTAACCAAAACCAGCAGCGATATACCGAGGATGATGCCCGGGATCACGAACGGAATCATGATGAAGGCTATCAATGGACCTTTCCACTTGAGGTCGTAGCGGGTCACCGCCTTGGCAGCCAGGGTGCCGAAGATCGTGCTGATTACGCTCACGCAAGCGGCCACTTTTATACTGTTGAACAGTGACCGGTGCAGCGCGTCCTCCTCGAACATCTGCGTGTACCACTGGAGGGTAAAGCTCTCGATCGGAAACGCGATGTAAACCGAGTCGTTGAACGAGAACAGCGGTATCAGCAGTATCGGCAGATAGAGAAAACACAAATAGAACACGCCGTAGCCGATGAGGCCGTCGACGCCAACCTTTTTGGGCGAGTGTACCGCGGCGGGCACGCTGCTCATCGTTGCTGCATCTTTCTGATGAACCACAAGGAAACGACAATCAGTACCGTAATGGTTGCCATGGTGATGACCGCCAGCGCTGCGCCATACGGCCAGTTGTTGCCACGCCCGAACATGGTTTGAATGATGTTGCCGATCATGATGCCATCGATACCGCCGACCAGGCGTGGTGTCACATAGTCACCCACGGTTGGAATGAACACGAACAAGAACGCCGCGATCACACCGGGCATGGACAAGGGGAGGGTGATGCCAAAGAAACGCGCCAGTGGCCCGTCGCCGAGATCGGTCGCAGCTTCCAGCAGCGAGCGGTCGATTTTTTCCAATGAGACATAAATGGGCAAAATCGCGAACGCAGCCCAGGCATGGGTTAAGGTGATTACGACGGCGAGCGGGTTGTAGAGCAGGAATTGCAGCGGCTCTTCGAGAATTCCGAGGTTAATCAGTCCGGAGTTGATGACGCCTTGATAGCCGAGTGTGATCTTCCAGGCGAAAACACGCAGCAAGAAGCTGGTCCAGAACGGGATGGTGATGAGGATCAACCACATCATTTTTGCGCGCTTGATGCGAAACGCCAGACAGTACGCCATCGGATAGGCGAGCAGCACCGTCGACAATGCGACTGCAAGCGACATCCAAAGCGACTTCAACAGCAACCCCCAGTAGAGTTGCTTTTCGAAGAATTTCGTGTAATTGGCGAATGTGAAATCAGGAATGATGTGGACGTATTCCTGTCGCCAGAAGCTGAGTGTCAGCAAGATGCCGAGCGGCACCACCAAGAACACGAACATGACGATGAGCGTCGGTGATAGCAGCGAAAAGCCGCGAACTTGCTCGCTGCGTCTGAATGCCTGCTGAAAGCGCCCCCAGGGACTCAGGCTCGGTGTGCTGAGGCCTGACTCTCGGGCGGTGGGGCTTTGTGCCACGTCAACGCCCTCCCGCGTCGTTGAACATGATGCGTGGTTCCGTTCCGAACTCGAGGCTGAAAAGCCAGGACCCGGTGGGCATTGTTTCCCACCGGGTCCTGATACTACACGTCAAGTACATGAACTCTCAGACAGATTACAGACCCGCCTTGACCTCTTCGTACATTTCCTGAAGCTGCGGCTCATTTTGAATCGTTGCCTGGAAGATTCCGGACTTGATGTAAGCCGAGATATTGGTCTTGGGCAGGCCACGCTGCGCGAGGTCGTCCTCCGACACTCGATCAAAGGCCTTTTGATTCGAGTGTCCGTAACCAAAGTCCTCGATCATGAATTGCCCGGTCTCCGGCGACAACAGTGAGTCGATGACTTCGTAGGCACGCTCTTCTTTCTCCGGCGTTACGAAGCTGAACATCACCATACCGCAGGTCCAGGTCATGGCGCCTTCCTTTGGCTTCATGAACATCACTTCCAGACCTTCCTGCTTGGCCAGACGCGTGGGCGTACCGTTCCAGGACGCTGCCGCAACCACCTCACCGGAAGCCAGGCCTTGTTCCCAGTCGGTGGTGCTGTTGGTGTAGAAACGCAACAGCGGACGTTGCTCACGCATCAGCATGCGCACTTTCTCGACTTCGTCGTCGGTCATGTTGAATGGGTCTTTGGCGCCTGAGTAAATCGCCGCAACCATGACACCGTCGATCAAGCTGTCGATCATGGACAAACGGCCGGCGTACTTCGGATCCCACAAGATGCCCCAGCTGTGCATTTCTTCAGGGATGTACTCGGGCGCGATGTCGGTGCGGAATGTCACCGATGTCAGGCCCCACCATCCGGTGACCATCATTTGATTGCCGTCGATCATCATGTCCGGAACGGTCTTGAGCGAGCCAATGACATCTCCCCAGTGCGACAGCCGGCTGGTGTCGATGGGTTTCAAGAAGCCGAGATCCGTCCATTTCTTGACCTTGTAAGAGCAGGGCATGCCGACATCCGGGTGAAAGCCCGCGCGCATCTTGGCCTCGGCTTCTTCCTCGTCACCCCACAGGGAGAAGTTGATTTCCTCGCCGTACTTTTTGATGTAGGGCTGGTACATGTTCGGGTCTTCGTACCCGGACCAGGTGAACATCGTCGGGTGATCTTCGGGTTTCGCAAGAGCGGTGCGCGGCAACACCGGCGAAATCATGGTTGCGAGGCCCACCGAAGCGAGACCTTTGTGGAAGTCGCGGCGGCTAAGCCGGCCGAGCTTCATGTTATCGATGAATTTACTGACGTCTCGCTTGGAATCCATTGTGCTTCCTCCATTCTCGTCACGACGCGGTTGCGCCGAATTATTAGTAGTGTGAGG
>MDTE01097195.1_pt1 | contig 23152 bp, 21 predicted proteins | sample 811231 | NCBI WGS metagenome assembly MDTE01 (sample SAMN05326651, study PRJNA326480) | marine metagenome | isolation source: seawater | place: Indian Ocean: Red Sea | collected 2010 | reverse complement strand
CATTTTTTGAGTTCCTCCACTTCCCTCTAAAGCTAAAATTTTACTATTTCTACAAACAACTCCCTGAACAAAAGAAAATTTTCCAGATTTTTTTAATGCTTTCTCTCCTCGTCTAATATCTTTTTTATCAGAAATGTTTGGTCTAGTTATTGTATAATTTCCTTTATATAAGCTTATTTCAGGTGTGTACGCATTGGAGCTTATAGTTTGTATCTTCTCCTTTCTTAAAATATTTATGATTTGTTTTATTATTGCTGCATCACCTAATTTTGAGCTTTTAATAATTTTCGGCATATAATAAATTCCTTTAAAGTCTAGTTTGATTGATTTAAGATTTGGTCTAGCTACTTTCCCAGCAAATAAAACTTTTTTACACCCATTTGATTTAAGTATAGATATTATTTTTCCAAATTGACCGACTGAAACTGAGTAAGAATTTTTGTCTCTTCTAAAAATTTTTTTTCTGGTTAAATCAATTATTAGATATTTATACCTTCTTTTAACTTTTTTTAAAATATATTTTGGAAAATCTGTTTCACCAAAAATTAAACCTATCATAATTATTTTAGCTTTGTGGCAGGCAAATTGGTCTTTTTTTATCTTTTTCTATAAATTTAATAACTTCTGTAACTAACTCATTATCTTTAAATTCTCCATTAATTTTACTTAGATTATCGTGAAAATTTTTTGAAGCAAATATATCTTTATAAGCTCTATCTAATGCCATAATTTTTTGGTTATCATACTTATGTCTTCTCAAGCCTATTAGATTCAAACCTTGTAGAAAATTCCTATTTCCTACTGATAGTCCAAATGGAATCACATCTTTAAGAACTCCTGTCATCCCCCCAATCATTGCTAGTCTCCCAATCCTTGTAAATTGTTGAACAGCTGAATTTCCACCTATTACAACTGAATCCTCAATTATTACATGTCCTCCTAAAGGAACATTATTTGCTATAATCACGTTATTTCCAATTTTGCAATCATGGGCTATATGAGAAGAAATCATAAAAAGGCAATTGTTTCCAATTAATGTTTTAAATCCTCCGCCCTCTGTTCCTGGATTAATTGTTACGTACTCTCTGATCAAATTATTTTCTCCAATATAGAGACTATTTTTTTCTCCCTTGTATTTTAAATCTTGTGGCTGGGTTCCTATACTCGCAAAAGGAAAAATTTTAGTTCCTTTTCCTATAGTCGTATTTCCTTCAATGTGGACATTTGAAACAAGTTCAACATTTTCACTAAGTTCAACATTAGCGCCAACATAACAAAATGGACCTATTTTAACATTTTTTGAAATTTTAGCTTTTTTATCTATTTCACTAGTTTTATGTATCATTATTTTCTATCGACTATTGTAGCTGACCACTCTGCGTCGGCCATCCTTTTGTTATTGACTTTTGCTGTTCCTTTATATTTCCAAACTCTCCCGTGAGATCTTATTGCTTCTATATCTAAATGTAGTTCACAATCAGGTATGACTGGACTTCTGAATCGTGCTTTATCTACGCTCATTAGGAAAACCAATTTATTTTCGTACTCTTTTGGATCAATCCCGTGAGCTGTTAAAGCAGCCGCTGCTTGACCAAAAGCCTCGACTATTAAAACTCCAGGCATCACAGGTTGATTAGGAAAATGTCCTTGAACGTAAAAACCATTTTTTTTTACATACATAATTGCTGTAGCAGATTTTAAAGGAACGATATTAATTAACTTATCAATTAAAAGCATTGGAGCTCTATGAGGTAATAAGCTTTCAATCGTTTTTTTATCAATTTGACTTGTGCTCATCTTTTTTTTGAATTTTTTAAAAAATCTCTGAAAGGGATTGCAGGATAACCCATAACCACTTGATTATTTTCGATATTTTTTACTACTCCGCTTCCTCCACCAATTTTTACATTATTTCCGATTTTTAAATGGCCAGAAACACCTGCTTGGCCACCAATAGAAACATTGTTGCCGATTATTGCACTTCCAGCAAAACCAACTTGCCCTGCGATCATACAGTTAGAACCAATTTTTACATTATGCGCTACATGAACTTGATTGTCTAAGTAAGTATTTGCTCCAATCTTGGTGTCATCAACTGACCCACGATCAATTGTACAATTCGATGCTATCTCAACGTCATTATCTATTAAAACTCTACCTATATGCGGTAATTTAATATTTTTTTTTGATTGAGGCAAAAAACCGAAACCTTTTTGACCAATTTTACAACCATCTTGAATTATCACTCTGTCTCCAATTATTGAGTTTTTAATAATCACATTTGAACCTATTACACATTTTTCTCCAATTGTTACATTTTTCTCAATTATTGTATTAGAACCGATATACGTATTTTTACCTAATTTAACATTAAGACCAACTAAAACATTATTACCAAATTTTACATATTTATATTTTTTATTTGAAGATTTTTTAAGTGTTAGATCAGGATAATCAACATCTGCAAAGGGATATATAGACTTTAAAGCTTTCGCAAGTTCAAACAATACATTCTTTACCACAATTATTTGAACCTTTTTTGGAATAAAAGATTGAAGCTCTTTTGTTGTAATGCAAGCTCCAGCATTAGTATTTACAGCATCATCTTTATATCTTATTGAGTCAAAAAAAGTTAAATCTTTGTTTTTAGCTGAAGATAAAGGTTTAACATTATCAATCTGAAAATTGTCTTTAAAATTTAAAGATGGAAAAATATTTTTTATTTTAGTTTTTTTTTTGATAAAGAAATTTGAACTCATTCAAATTTATTCGAGACTTACAGATTTTAATTTTTTATTAAGTAAAGACATTATGTCTTTTGTAATATTTAAATTCTCATCGGCTAATAATAAACTTTTTTTATCCACTACCATTCTAATCTTTTTTTCATTCATATAATCTTGAATAAGAGGATTTAAATTTTTCAAAAGTTCATTTCTAGCTTTAGATCTTTGTTTTGCTACCGTCTCTAAAAGAGTATTTCTATCTTGTTGTAATTTTGAGACTTTAGATCGCAGATCAGAAACTTTTTTTTTATATTCTTCCGGTGCTAAAATTTTTTTTTGCGAAATTATTTTTTTTTCTTCTTCAAGTAATTTTTTTTCTTTAGATTTTAAATTTTTGATTCCATTTTCTAACTTATTTTTTAGATATTTTTGAGCTTTTTTTCCAGCTTCACTCTCATTTAAAATCAATTTGAAATCCAAAAAATAGGGGGTATCAGCTAAAACTATATTGTGGTAAAAAAATATTATTGAAAAGATTAATAAAAATTTTTTAAAATATCTCATTTAAAAAGTAGTTCCTAAGTTAAAATTAAAACTTTCTGTAACATCAGACTCAGCTTTTGCCAAGTTTTGAGCTAATGTAAAAGTCATTGGTCCAATTGGTGACATCCAGCTTGCCATAACTCCTGTTGAGGATCTGATTTTATTACTATCGTCAATGCTACTATCATAATCTACTCCCCAAACATTTCCAAAATCTAAAAATAAGCTAATATCCATATTAGTATCTTCTGGTAAAAAATTTGGCAAATTTGCCTCAAAATTTAATGCTGCTGCATAATTTCCTCCAATATGATCTTTTCCGTCAACTGGTCCAATTTTGTTCTTTTCAAATCCCCTTAATCTTCTATTACTTAACCCTCTTCTTTTACTAAGTCTAACATCATCTGAACCTAACCCATTTATAGATGATAAATAAATTTTACTTGCTCCAACTATATCTTCGTTTAACATTTTATACGTACTAGCTCTAAATAAATTTGATATTGAAGATTTATCAGCAAATAATGGTAACGACTGTCCAAAAGAAACTATCGAACCACTTGTAGGCATAAAAGATCTGTTTCTTTTGTCGAAAGTAAAACCATAATCTGCTGCTAATTCATTGTATGAACCTCTTTGCTTTTTCATAGAGGCTGAAGCTGTATCATCTGTTCTCAAATCATCATAACTAGCGCTCAACCCTAAAGAGGCAATTACATCTTTATATTGTTCGAAAGAAGTACCTATTGCTGCAGAAATAACTGAGTTTTCATATCCTTGATCTGGTTTGTCATTTTTTTCACTAGATAATGAATAATTTAAAGAGTTTCCTAAAAAGTCATAATTTGGATTTGAATATAACAAAGTACCTGCCAAAGACTCGCTATCTACTTGAATATCAAAACTTAAAGCTTTTCCTTCACCCAACCAATTATTCTCTTTGACATTAATTGCGAAGCTACCTCCACTAGTACCTATTCCAGCGCCAGCGCTTATTTCTCCAGTTGGTTTTTCTTCGACTTCTATATTAATTATCTTTAAGTTCTTTTCGCTTCCATCAGCGACTGTATATTTAACATTTTTAAATATATTTCTCTCTTTAATTTCTGAAATTGACTTATCTAAATTAAGTTTTGTAAATGGATCACCCTCATCTAAGATTAATTCACTTCTAATCACGGCTTCATTTGTTACGCTATTACCTATTATATTAATTCTTTCAACTAATGTTTTTTCACCTTCAAAGACTTTGAAAACAATTTGGATAGTGTCCCCGTCAATGACTTCTTGAACGTTGTGTTCTACAAATTGTAAATTATTGTTATCAATTAATTCATCTAATTCCTCTAATAATTTTTTTATCTTAAAAGGAGAATAATAATCCCCAACATATTTTTGATAAATCTTATTTAATGGGAAAAATAATTCTTTATCGAATACCTTATCTACATCAGTTGAAATTTTGCTTATTGTATATCGATTACCTTCACTAATTGAATAAACTAGGTCAGCGTCTCCAGATAAATTTATTTGAGCTAAATTGGAACTTATTTGAACATCATAAAATCCTAATGATCTATAGTAATTTGTTAGTAATCGAATATCGAGTTTAATTAAATTTTCACTTAAATTTGTATTCTTTGTAATAACCTTCCAAAATTTATCCTCCTCGCTTGCAATAACATCTATCAATCTACTGCCTCTTATATTGGAGTTTCCAATAAAATTAATTGAAGAAATTTTAGTCTGCTTACCTCTATCAACTTCAATTAATAAATCTAGATTATCTTCATCAATTTTATTAAGCTTTGCTTCGACCTTACTTGAATTATAACCTAATGATGAATATAGATTTTTAATTCTGTCTATATCTTTAGCTAAATAGGATTTTATAAATGATCTTTTTTCTTTTAATCTCATTATTTTTTTTAATTGATCTGTAATCCTGTTACTTTTTTCACCGATAATTATCAGTTGATTAATAAAAGGATATTCTTTTAAATTTATTGTTAAAGTATTATTTTGAATTTCAATTTTAATGTCTTCAAAAAAATCTGTCTTATATAAATCTTTTAAAATATTATCCAGATCCTTATCAGAATATTCTTTGTTAAGTTCGATATTTCCGTAAATTTTGATTGTTTCATCTGCAATTCTATTATTTCCGCTAATCGTGATTTTTTTTACAACTTCAGCCATTGAAATTGACGATGAAAGTATAATGAAACATATAATGTAAAATAAATTTTTCATTCTTCTATTAAATTTTACTCATAGTGGTTTTTCTAGCCCAAAAGTCTACTTTATTGATTTGATTTATATTTTTAGGATGTTTTATAGCATATTTTTTATAATTTCTATCGTTCAGAATGGTCTTTATGATTTTAGATATAGCTAAAAAAGGTATCTTTTTTTGAAGAAATTGATCAACTAATATTTCATTAGCTGCATTAACAATAATTGATGAAGATGGATGTTCGTTTACCTTGTTTTTAAGCTTTATTATTGGAAAAATTTTATTGTTTACATTGTCAAAACTTAAATTATGTATTTTTTTTTTATTTTTATTAATACTTAGAAAATCATTTATTTCTAATTTACCATCAAAGATAGCGTTAGCTAAAGGAATAATCATAGAAGTATTATGATAAATAAATTTTACTAGACCATTTTTCAACATTATAACAGCATGAACTAAGGACTCGGGATGGATTAAAATATCTAGTTTATTGTTTGGTATATTAAATAGTTTTTGAGCCTCTATTAATTCTAAAATTTTATTCATTAGTGTAGATGAGTCTATAGATATTTTTTTTCCCATTTTCCACTTAGGGTGATTTAATGCTTGATTAGGTGAAATTTTTAACATTTGTTTTTTTTTATAATTCAAAAAAGGACCACCAGATGCAGTAATATAAATTTTTCTTATTTCATCTAAATTATGATTTTCTAAAAGTTTGAAAATTGAGTAATGTTCTGAGTCGACTGGAACTATTTTTGTTCTGTATTTTTTGGCATGATCTTTGATTAAATTCCATCCGCATATGACAGACTCTTTATTTGCTAATAAAACTTTTTTACTTGATTTGATCGCGAATAAAGTTGATTTTAATCCTGCAAGTCCAGGTATAGCTGAAATAGTGATATCAATTTTCTTTAATTTAATATCATTAAAATTATTAATTATTTTTACTTTCTTTTTTCTATATTTATTTTTTAATTTTTTAAAGATAATCATATCGTTTATGAAAAAAAATTTGGGATTATATTTTTTAATTTGATAACAAATTTTTGAATAATTGCTATTTGCAGCTAAAAGATTTACTTTAAATTTGTTTTTTTTTTTATCAATAATTTTCAAAGTATTTAATCCTATCGAGCCTGTTGATCCAAGAATTGAGATAGTAATTGTCATTTTAAAAATATAATTAAAGATATAAATCCAATCGGTAAACCGAAAAATATGCTATCAAGCCTATCTAAAACACCACCATGTCCAGGAAAAATGTTTCCTGTATCTTTAATTTTTGCCTTTCTTTTCAGAAGAGAAAAAAATAAATCACCCAGTTGACAACCAAGTGTTATAAAGAAACTTATCAAAAGAATTTTATAACTGTGATAATTTAAAAAGTAATAATATATTGATGATAAAGTTACATAAGTTACAAAAAATGATCCGACTGAACCTGATATTGTTTTGTTTGGGCTTATCTTGGATAATTTAGGTCCTTTAAAAGTCTTACCAATAACATAACCTCCTACATCTGAAGCAATGCATCCAAATAATAAAGATATTAAAAGTATTTTAAACTGAACAACATTATTTAGAATAAAGAAAAGATTGCAAAATATAAAAATAAATAAAATAAAAAATATATTTGATACTATTCTTATTAATTTATTAACAAATATTTTTTTTGATATATTGCAGAACTCTATCGCAGCAAAAACTCCAAGGACAATTAAACTATATACTAAAAAAAAATTAAATTTAAATATTAAATAAATTAATAGAAAAAGGAAAAGTGATGTATATAGTCTGTATTTCAAATTGCTTGACATCATATTGATCCAAAATTTCTCTTACTTCTTTTAAATTTCTTAATAATATTTTGTAAATCTCTGTGATTAAAATCTGGCCATAATTTTTTTAGAAAAAATAATTCAGCATAAGCTAATTGCCATAACATAAAATTACTTAATCTTTGGTGGCCACCTGTTCTTATAAGAATATCTGGATTAGGAAGGTTCTTCGTATAAAGATTGCTCTCAAAGTTTTTAATGTCTATCTTTTTTGTTTTTTTTATAGCCATAATTATTTCATTTTTTGATCCGTAATTAATAGCTAAGTTTACAGTAATTTTTCTATTTTTTTTGGTTAATTTAATACTTTTTTTTAAAATGTTTTTTAAATTAACAGGAAGTTTTTCTATTTCACCAAGTATATTTACTTTTATGCCTTGGGAGATTACGCTGTTAATTTCTTTCAGAAAATAAGTTCTAATTAATTTAAATAAAAAATTTATTTCGCTATTGGGTCTTTTCCAATTTTCTGATGAAAATACATAAAAAGTAACAAACGGTACTTTTAATAAGATTGAGCTTTTAACAATTTTTTTAACCGTTTCTACACCTTTTAGGTGACCAAAATTTCTACCTTTTTTTTTCTTATTTCCCCATCTACCATTACCATCCATGATAAAGGCAATATGGGTGAGACGATTCATATTTGACTAATCTCTTTTTCTTTTTCTATTAATATTTTTTCAATTTTTTCAATGTTGTTATCGGTAAGTTTTTGAATGCTTTTTTCGAAATTTTTATTTTGATCTTCAGAAAGTTTTTTTTCCTTTAATTTTTTCTTTAATTCTTCATTAGCCTCTCTTCTAATATTTCTTATAGAAACCTTACTTTTTTCTCCCATATTTTTTAAAACTTTTATAAGATCTTTTCTACGTTCCTCCGTAAGATCAGGGATTCTAAGTCTTATTGTTTGACCATCAATTTGAGGATTAATACCTAATTCCGATTTTTGTATGGCCGATTCAATATGCACTGTGTTGGATTTATCCCAAACTTGAATAGATATTAATCTTGCTTCAGGCACACTTATCGTGGCTAACTGCTCTATTGGCATTAGCTGCCCATAAACATCGACTTTGATAGTATCAAGCATGTTTGTGTTAGCTCTACCAGTTCTCAAGGTTGAAATGTCTTTTTTAAATGAGTTAATACTTTTTTCCATTTTAGTTGAGTATTCACTATCTTTAAATTCAGAACTCACTTTTTTAAATTCCTTCCCCAACTCTAAATTTTGCAAAATCTAGAACTTTAATTTCGTTATTATTTATTGCGTGTTCTTTGAGTACATCTGACACCTTTTTTTTTGGATCCATTATCCATATTTGATTTAAAAGTGAATTATCATTTAAAAATTTTGAAATCTTTCCTTTAGAAATTTTGTCTGCCATTTCTTTAGGTTTCCCTGAATTAGTGATTTCTGCAGTAATAATTTCGAGTTCCTTATCAACAATTTTTTTATCTATATCTTCTTTGTTAATCGCCAAAGGATTAGATGCAGCTACATGCATTGCAACCTTAGAGCCGATTTCATCATTTTTTCCAATTACTATCCCGTCTAATTTAACAATTGATATAATTTTTCCTATATTTTTTTCTATAGCAGAATGAACATAGTAAAAATTAATTCCCTTAGTATTATCAAAAAAAGCTGTTCTTCTAATAATAATTTTTTCTCCAATTTTTGCTATAAGATTAACAAGGGCGTCGCTGACTATACTACCATTAGACATTTTTGATTTATTTAATTCCTCTAAATTTCCTTTATTTGAAAAATTTATTTCGGAAAGTTCTTTACAGAAATTTATAAAGTTCTCGTTTTTTGCTACAAAGTCTGTTTCGCTATTTACTTCAATTAAAGAAATTTTACCTTTTGCTTCTTTTACAAGAGCTAATCCCTCTGAAGCTGTTCGGTTCATTTTTTTTGAAGCTTTAGCTATACCTTTTTTTCTTAAAAATTCGATTGATTTTTCTATATCACCATTTGAGTCATCTAATGCTATTTTACAATCTTTAAACCCTACTCCAGTTAATTCTCTTAACTTCTTGATACTGTCTAGTAAATTTTTATTTGACATCAATTGAAAGATTTATTTTTCTTTTTTATCTGAGGTATTTTTATCTTTTTTTGTATTATTGTTAGTTATAGCAATAAATTTTTCTGCATCTTTAATTGTATTTTTCAATAGTTCACAATAAAGATTTATAGATCTTCTTGCATCATCATTTCCTGGGATTGGAAAATTAATCCCTGTTGGATCTGAATTAGTATCAAGAACTGCAATAATTGGTATACCAAGTTTTTTTGCCTCTGCTACAGCCAAAGACTCTATATTAGTATCAATTATAAAAATTAGGTCCGGTGTTTTTTTCATTTCAGATATGCCACCCAAAGATCTTTTCAATTTTTCTCTTTCTTTTCCAAATTTTAAAATTTCTTTTTTAGTAAAACCAACGTTTTCTTTTGAAAGTTGGTCATCTAATTTTTTTAATCTTTTAATTGAATTTTGAATTGTATTCCAATTAGTTAGCATTCCTCCAAGCCAACGGTAATTTACAAAATATTGTCCTGTCTCTTTAGCAAGATCGCTAACTTGTTCTGAAGCTTGCTTTTTTGTAGACACAATTAATAATTTTCCACCACTAGATATAACTTTATGGACTTGAGTTAGTGCACTTTTCAAAAAATCTACTGTTTGAGTTAAGTCAATGATGTGTATAGAATTCTTCTCTCCAAAAATATATTTTTTCATTTTTGGATTCCATCTCAGCGTCTTATGTCCTAAGTGAACACCAGCTTCTAAAAGTTGTTTTATGTCTATTTTCGGTACGTTCATAAATTTTTCCGGTTAATCCACCACAGTAACTCCAATTAATTGGACCGGTAGGGCAGCACCCTTACAACTGTGTGCGTAATAAACACTGATATATACAATCAATTTTAAAAATCAACTATCTAAACACTTATTTTTGTCACATATTCCTTAGATTTTAGCATCTTTAAAAGTTTAAAGTCGACCCTTCTGTTATTTTTAAGTGAATAACAAGCTTTTTTGTTATTTTCATTTACAACAAAGTTGATTTCGGTATTGCCACTTATAGATAAGATCTCTTTTAATTCGTATATGTTATTAACATTAGTAATTTCTATAGTAACCTTTGAATAAGGTTTATTAATTATATCCTCTAAACTAATTATTTTTCTTACATTAATTCTTTTTTTTAACATATCCGATGAAGATATATCTTTTTGCAATGTGATTACGAATGACTCTGATTCTTTTAATTTTTCTCTATTAGCTACTAATATTTCTGCAAATAAAAATAGTTCAAATTCTCCTTTTTGATCACTAAATTTTATAATACCGTAAGGGGTTCCTTTTACGCTTTTCTTTTCTTGTATTGACATTATTGTTCCTGCTATTTTTGCCTCATTATCGTTATTATTATAAAATTGATCGTAAGAAATTATTTTGAGTTGTTCAAAAAGTTCCTCATATTCATTTAATGGATGATCAGAAATATAGAAACCCAAAGATTTAAATTCTTCAGATAATAATTCTTTTTGACTCCATGGAGACGAGGGTAAAAAATCGAACTCTTTTGAAAAATTTTCGCTATTATCAAATAGACTCGTCTGGTTATTAATTTTATCTTCATTTATAATTTTAATTTTTTGAATTATTTTAGGTATAGAATTAAAAATTTTATTTCTATCCTTTTCAAGCTCGTCGAATACACCGGCTTTTGTTAAACCCTCTAATTGAAGTTTATTAACATCTTTAGAATTTACTCGATTTATAAAATCTGAAAAAGATTTATATTTTCCGTTTTTTTCTCTTTCATTGATTATATTTGAAATTGCTTCTCTTCCTACATTTTTAACTGCAGCTAGTCCATAATAAATTTTTTTCTCCATAGCTTTAAACTCGGCGAAACATTTATTTATTGAAGGTCTTATTATTTCGACATTTAATCTTTTTAATTCCTCTACAAACTCTCTTAATTTAGAAGTATTAGTTAATTCAGTTGACATTGTCGCTGCAATAAAATCCTCTTTATAATAAGTTTTTAAAAAAGCAGTTTGGTATGCAATAATTGCATAAGCTGCAGCATGACTTTTATTAAATCCATATTGTGCAAATGGTTCAATTTTAGTAAAAACGAAGTTAGCTACATCTTTGGTAATTCCATTTTTCACAGCTCCATCGATAAATCTTTCTTTTTGTTTATCAAGTTCTGCTTTTTTTTTCTTTCCCATTGCTCTTCTTAAAATATCAGCCTCTCCTGCGGTAAAACCTGCTAGAGTTTGAGCAATTTGCATTACTTGCTCCTGATATATTATTATTCCGTAAGTACTCTTTAAAATATCTTTAAGTTTAGGGTGTATGTAGTCTGGTTCTTTAAAACCATTTTTACAATCATTATATATTGGAATGTTGCTCATGGGTCCTGGTCTGTACAATGCAACTAGGGCAATAATATCATCAAACTTATTTGGTTTCATTTTTATTATAGCATCTCTCATTCCCGCGCTTTCTAATTGGAAAAGCCCTGTGGTTTCACCGCTAGATAAAAGAGTGAATACTTTCTTATCATTTAAATCTATTTTTGTGATGTCTAAATCTATTTTTTTTAACTTTAATTGTCTCAGAGTTTTGTCAATTACTGTTAAAGTTTTGAGTCCAAGTAAGTCAAATTTTACTAAACCAGCATTTTCCGATGAGTACATGTCAAATTGAGTAGATGGTAAAATCAAATTTGAAGAATGATCTTTATAAAGTGGGAACTGTTCTGAAAGTTTGTTTCCAGCGATTACAACTCCAGCGGCGTGAGTGGCCATATTTCGATTTAACCCCTCTAATTTTAAAGACAACTCTAAAAGTTTTTTAACTTTAGGATTATTTTTGACCTCGGCACTAAACCTAGGTTCTCTATCGATTGATTCCTTAAGTGTTAGCGGTCTAGATGGATCAAACGGAACCATTTTGCACAATCTATCTACATGACCATAGGTTAACCCCAGTACTCTTCCAACATCCCTTAAAACCATCCTAGCTTTTAATTTACCAAAAGTTATAATGTGGGCTACTCCATCTATATATTTATTTTTTAAATATTCAAAAACCTGATCTCTTTTTTCCTCGCAAAAATCTATATCGAAATCTGGCATTGAAATTCTATCTGGGTTTAAAAATCTTTCAAAGATAAGGTCATACTCTATTGGATCTAAGTCTGTGATATCTAAACTATAAGCTACTAGAGATCCTGCTCCTGATCCTCTTCCAGGTCCTACCGGTATAGAGTTTTTTTTGGCCCATCTAATATAATCTGAAACAATCAAAAAATAACTGGCATAATCCATAGAATTAATGATATTAATTTCATGTTTAAGTCTGTCTTTATAAATTTTTTTATTTGTATTTATATTCTTTAAATTATTTAGTCTATTTTCTAAACCTTCATATGCTTTTTTGATTAACTCTTGCTCAGGGGTACTGGTATTGTCGTTTGATATCAATGGTAAAATTGGTTTTGATTTTTTTGGTCTAAAATTAAATCGAAGATGAAAATTGTAATTGTTTTCTAAAGCTTCTGGCATATCCTTATATAGGGTTTTAAGATCTGAATGACTTTTTAAATAGTGCTGATTACTTAATTTTTTTCTATTTTTATCATCAACAAAACTTTTTTCCCCTATGCAAGTAAGTGCATCATGAGCTTCGTACATTTCTTTGTCTAAATAATAAACCTCTTGTGTCGCTATTAAAGGAATCTTAAAAGTATTTGAAAGATTTAAAATGTAATTTTCAAAATTCACCTCTTCATTTTCGTTATGTCTTTGAATTTCCAAATATATTCTATTTTTAAAATGATTTTTTAATAATTCTAATAATTCATTGATAATTCTTAGATTATTAGATTGAAATAGTTTTCCAAAAAAGTCTCTGTAATTACCAGTTAACAGTATAAGACCTGAATTATTTTCTATTAAATCATTTAGCGAACAGGCTGACTCCTCGGTCTCCTTTATTTTAAGATAACTAGAAGAAGAAAGTTTAGTAAGATTTTTGTAACCTTTTTCAGTTTGCGCATACAGAGTAACTTTTCCAATTGTATTGCCTGCCTTAATATTAATTTGCGTTCCAATAATAGGATGTGTGCCTACTTTTGATAATTTCTCTGAAAATTCTAATGCTCCACACAAATTAAAACTATCAGCGAGACCTAATGTTTTTATTTTGTTTGATTTGCAATAATTTGCGAGATCGTCTATTTTTAACGCTCCTTCACAAATTGAATACTGAGTATGGATCTTTATATTATTAAATATTTTATCATTAACGGGCATTAACTCGTTTTATATTACCTTCAGAAATAAACAACTTGTAATCTGCCCTGTTGGCAAGTTCTCTATTATGAGTTGCAAATATAATTGTTTTTTTTAATTTTTTTAATTTTAAGAAAAGAGAAAAAATTTCTTTGGATGTATTAAAATCTAAATTGCCAGTAGGCTCATCTGCTAAAATTAATTTTGTTTCAGATACAAGAGCTCTAGCTATGGCTACTCTTTGTTGCTCGCCTCCAGATAATTCATTGGGGAAATGATTTGATCTTTTTAATAATTTTACATCTTTCAAGATTTTTTCTGCTTTTTCTTTAATTCTTTTATTACTTTCACCTTTTATAATTAAAGGCATCATTATATTTTCAATTGCTGTAAAATCTGTCAATAAATTATTGTCTTGAAATATTATTGAGATATTTTTTCTTCTTAGATCATCTTTTTGCTGACTTGATAAATTCCTTGTGTCTTGTTTATTAAGAATTATTCTTCCTTGTGTAGGTTCATCGAGCAATGCAAACAGATGAAGCAAGGACGATTTTCCAGATCCTGAAGGTCCAACCAAAGCAATTAGGTCTCCTTCTTTTATCTTTATGTTTAAATTTTGAAATAATGTAGTAATGCTTCCTAAGTGATTAAAACTTTTTTTTAAATTTGATATCTCAATTATAATTTTATTCATACCTTAAAGCCCTAAATGTACTCATATTAGAAATTTTTGCTGCTGGTAAATAGGATGCAATAGCTGAAATTATTAATGAAATTATAAAAATTATCATTATTGAGTTAAAATTAATTTCACTAGGTAGTTTTTCTAAAAAATATATATCAGATGGAAATATTTCAAAATTAAATACTGATGATAAAAAGATTCTTAACTTATCTATATTTATAGAAAAAAGAATTCCAAGAACAATACCACATAAAGTTGCAAAAAAACCAATTGTAAATCCTGTCAAAAAAAAAGTCTTTTTAATAGATTCGTTGCTTAAACCTAAGGTTTTCAATATTGCAATTTCTTTGGTCTTGTTTTTAATAAGTATTGTTAAACCGGAAATTATATTAAAAGCTGCAACTATTACTATGAGTGAAAGTATAATGAACATTACATTTCTTTCTACTTTTAATGCACTGAAGAGGGATTTATTTAAATCAGACCAAGTATAAACAAAATAATTTTCATTTATCTTTTGAATTTTTTTTTTGTAGAAATTTGCTTTCAAAGGATCGTTGATAAAAATTTCAATGTTTAAATCATTATTTTCTTTATCAAATATTGATAATGCATCTTTAATATTTAAAAAAATAATATTTTGATCAAATTCAAGAAAACCCGTATTAAAAATTCCAGCTACTATAAAATTTTCTTGTTTTGGTAAAGTTCCTAATGGTGTTGCTACAAACGCAGATGACATTAAGCTTAATGCATCTCCCTCTTTTAAATTCAAATTAAATGCCAGTTCAGATCCAATGAAAACTTTATTGGGTTCAAGACTATCTAAATTACCTTTCGAAGCAAAATTTTTAAAAAAATTAAGTATATTTTTTTCTTTTTTATCTATCCCTTTTAAAATTACTCCTTTAGCATTTTGATTACTTATAATTATTCCCTCCCCAGAATATGATTTACTCAGACTAATATCATCAAAACTTCTTTTAAGTTCAACTATAAAATCATTTTCTATTTTAAAACTGTTAGGTTGAATTACAATGTGAGGATTTAATCCTAAAATTTTATTAGTTAAATCAGTTTTAAAACCATTCATTACCGACATAACGATAATTAATATTGCTACACCAATAGTTATTCCTAGAAATGAAAATATTGAAATAATTTTAAGAAAACCCTCCTTTTTTTTTGGTCGTAAGTTTCTTAAAGAAATAATTCTTTCAGCTTTTGTAAACAAAATGTTAACTTTTAAGTTTTAATTTAATATTTTTAAGATCCAATATTTCACTTTTAGAGTTTAATTCTTTAAATTCAAAATTATCTCCCTCAGATTTAGAACCAATTATTATTTGGTATGGGACTCCAATTAAATCATGTTTTTTAAATTTTGTTGACATATTTTCATCAAGATCGTCTAACAATACGTCAATATTTTGATTTTTTAGATCATTATAAATTTTCTCAGCTTTTTCTAAGTTTTCTTTATTGTTTTTATTTATACTTGGTATAATTACCACATCGAATGGTGATATCGACTTAGGCCATTTCATTAAATTGTTGTTAAAATTTGCCTCGATTGTTGCTCCAACAAGTCTGGAAACACCAATCCCATATGAACCCATCTTTACTGAAGTTTTTTTACCCTCTTTATCGTCTATCAAACAATTCATAGGTTTAGAATATTTATCACTAAAATAAAAAATGTGACCAACTTCTATACCTTTTGTAATAATTTGATTTTCTTTCTTAACAATTTGATTAAATTCTTTTTCTTTAAATTTTTCATCTGTAACTGCGTAAATTTTATTAAAATCTTCTCTCATTTTTTTTAGGGATTGATCATTAAATTCATAATTTTTTAAGTCAATTTCAAAAATATTTTTGTCAGCATAAATTTGACTTTCACCAGTTTCAGCTAATATAACAAATTCATGAGAGAGATCTCCTCCAATGGGACCAGTATTTGCGGCCATAGGAATAGCTTTTAAGCCCAATCTTTTAAAAGTTTTTAAATAAGAATAAAACATTTTATCGTAAGATTTTTTTGCCTCATTGTCATTTAAATCAAAGGAATATGCATCTTTCATATAAAACTCTTTACACCTCATGACCCCGAATCTGGGTCTGATTTCATCTCTAAATTTCCACTGTATGTGATATAAAAGTTGTGGTAATGATTTATAAGACTTAATACTCGATCTAAATACATCAGTAATTAACTCTTCATTCGTAGGTCCATAAAGCATCTCTCTCCCTTGACGATCTTTTATTCTTAACATTTCCTCTCCATAATCGTCGTATCTTCCGCTTTCTTTCCATATTTCAGATGATTGAATGGTAGGCATTAACATTTCTTGGGCTCCGATAAAATTTTGTTCTTCTCTTACAATTTGCTCAATTTTTTTCATTACTTTAAATCCAAGAGGTAACCAAGAATAAATTCCGGCTGAGGACTGTTTTATCATACCTGTCCTTAACATTAATTGATGAGATTTAATTTTTGCTTCTGCTGGAAGGTCTTTAGTTATAGGTATAAATAATTTTGAAAGAAACATTATTTTAAAAACTCTCTTAAATTTAATAAATCAATTTCTACAAGATAATATATGACTGCGAAAATTAATGAAGTAATTAATGTAGTTAATAAAAATTTTTTTGCTATATTTGGATTTTTTGGAGCTCCTGGGTCCATCCCTTCTATTTTTTCTTTAAAAACTTCTTTATTTGATTGAATTCCAACTGGCAGAACTGAAAAAAAAATTATCCACCAAATCATTACATAGACAATTATAGAACCTGTAATACCCATTAAATCCTAGCAATATTAATATTAGTAAACGGTTTTTTTCCTGTTTTTTCTCTGATAATTCTTCTGCAATTTTGTTTTAAAGTTTCAATTAAGTTTTGCTGTTGTTTTTTGTTGTCCATTGAAAAAGTTCTACAAATATTCATTATTTCATCCTCCATATCAAATATGAAAGTGCTATCTTCATTTTTCTCAGGAATACCTTTATATGAGATAATTGGTTTTTTTATACTTCCATTATTTGAAACGATTAGGGTGATTTCGAGATATCCATTTAATGATAAGTTTTTTCTATCTTTTATAGATTGTGAATCCATCTCAACATTAATATTTCCGTCAAGATAAACTTTTCCATTAGGCGCCTTATCAATAATTTTAGGTTTATCTCCAGGTAATATCTTTATAATATCACCATTTTCGATTAATAAAGTATTTGGAACTTGCATTTCTTTAGCAAAAGAAACATGCTCTGTCATATGGCGATGCTCTCCATGAACAGGAATTACACATTTAGGTTTTACCCATTTGTACATATCTTTTAAATCATCTCTATTAGGATGACCAGATACATGAACAAATGAAGTTTCTTCACTTATCATTTCAATTTTATTTTTGACTATTAAATTTTGTAAGTGATATAATTTTTTTTCATTTCCTGGAATAATTTTAGATGAAAAAATTACACAATCTCCGCTTTCTATTTTCACATCTGGATGAACATCGTTTATAATTCTATTCATTGCGCCCATCGGTTCTCCTTGACTTCCAGTAGCTAAGTATAGAATTTTATTTTTTGATACTTTTTTCGCATCTCTTGGTTCCAAAGGTTCAATCAACCCTTGCAGATAACCACATTTTCTCGCCGCTCTATAAATTCTTTGCATGGATCTGCCGACTAAACAAATATTCCTATTAGTTTTTTTTGCACAGTAGAAAATAGATTCCATTCTAGCTACATTTGAAGCGAAAGAGGTTACCAAAATTCTACCAGTTTTTATTTCCATAATTCTTAAAAGACTATCTCTTACTTCAGACTCTGATCCGGCTCTACCTGGACTGAAGATGTTAGTTGAGTCACATATCATTGCTGAAACACCAGCGTCACCAATAGACTTTAGTTTTTCTTGATCCACTTGACCACCTATAAGTGGATTAGGATCAATTTTCCAATCGCCAGTGTGAAGTATTGTACCTAGGGGTGTTTTTATACTTAAACCATTAGGTTCTAAAATAGAATGTGTTAAAGTAACAAAATCAATTTCAAAACTTCCAAGTTTAATTTTGCCATTCAAAGGTACTACCTTTAAATATGGCGAGATATCAATTTTTTTTTCTTTAAATTTTTCATGAATTAAAGCTGCTGTAAATGGTGTGGCATAAATTTTACATTTAAGATCAGGCCATATATGGACAACAGCTCCTATGTGATCCTCGTGGGCATGTGTTAGCACGATTCCAAGTAAATCATCTTTTTTATCTAAAATAAAACCTGCATCTGGCATTATTAGATCTACTCCAGGAACAGATTCATCTGCGAACGAAACACCCATGTCTACTATGATCCATTTTTGGTTATTTTCTTTTCTATAAGCATATAAATTCATATTACCGCCTATTTCACCAGATCCACCTAAAGGACAAAAAATTAATTCTTCCTTAATCATAATAGTTCCCTATAAACTTTAGACACTCCTTTAATTGTGATATTTTGATCAACAATAATTTTTCTTTTAATAATCTTTTTAAATAAATTTGCGTATCCTCCAGTGAGTATTATCTTATAACTTGTTTTCCAATTTACAGTTATTTTATTAATTATATTATTTATTAACCCATCATAGCCCCAGATAAAGCCTGCGTTAAGAGCATCTATTGTGTTTTTTCCATAACTTTTTTGTATATTTTTAAGTTTGAACCTTGGAAGTAAGGCAGTGGATTGACTTAAATTTTTAATTGATAATTTAACTCCTGGAGCTATGACACCACCCTCATAAATCTTATCCCTAACAATATCAAAAGTTGTCGCGGTTCCAAAATCAACTATTAAACAATTTTTATATTTTTTACCTTCAATCGAATTTACTATTCTGTCTGAACCAAGTTGATTAATATCTTTAACGTTTATTTTGATTAATTTTTTTAAATTTAAACTCTTTATTTCTAAAACTTTAAAGTTAATTTTATTTAGAATTTTTTTTATTTCTTTAAAGGCTGATGGTACTACTGATGAAAATAATATTTTTCTTTTTAAATTTTTTTTAGAAACTCTTTTTATAACTTTTTTAATATAACTTTTATTAACAATTTTTTTTGTATCAAAAACAACAGACCTTAAAATTTTTGATTTATTAAATAAACAAATTCTAGTCGAAGTGTTTCCTATGTCTCCAATAATATAATACATTTACAATTACTTATACTTCCTTTTTAAATCTGAATAGGAGAAATGATTTTTTCTCCTCAAAAATATTTCATACATACTTATGATATTGTTTAAAATTTTTTGATTATTAATTTTTTTATTCAATATATTTTTTAAACTAGTCGATTTAAAGCTTTTGTTTTGAGGATCTATATTGGTATTTAACCCAATTCCTACTACAAGATAATCAATATTATCGTATCTAATTACCTCTTGAAGAATCCCGCAAATTTTCTGTTGATCAAAAAGTAAATCATTAGGCCATTTTATGTATATTTTTTTTGAAATTATTTTTGAAATTATTTTTTTTATTAATAATGCATTTAAAACTGAAAATTGTTTAAAATTTATTTTTTTTTGATCAAATCTAAAAAATATAGAAATGAAAAGATTGCCCTTTTTTGAAATCCATTTTTTTCCAACTCTACCTCTTCCACTAGTTTGTTTTTCAGCGGTTATTAGAGTAGGATCTGAAATATTTTGATTGATAAGTCTCAAAGCAACATCATTTGTGCTTTTTACTTTTTTATATCTTTTGATCCTTATCTTCATTAACCAGTAAACAGTACATCAACTAAATTATTCAAAACTGAAGGGTATAAAAAAAAAGTAATTAAAATTGTACAACTAGCAAATATTGAAGCTTGGGCGGTTCTGTTTTTTGTTGTGTCAAAAGTAATAAGGCTATCATCAAAATAAATAGTTTTTATAATTTTTAAGTAATAAAATGCTGACATAACAGTTGTTAATAATCCAATAATTGCTAATGCGTACATCTGTTCCTCTAATACAGCAACAAAAACATAAAATTTTGCAAAAAATCCTCCTAACGGCGGGACTCCAGCTAATGAAAATAAAATTATCAATAATGAAATAGACAAAAGAGGGTGTTTTTTTGAAATTCCAGATAAATCAGAAATATTTTCCTTATATTGTCCATCTTTTTTTAATAAATATAGACAAGAGAATGCTCCTATATTCATTATAACGTATATGGAAATATAAACTATTGTACTTTGATAACCTGATATTGATCCTGTTGCAACTCCGGCAAGAGCATAACCAATATGCCCGATTGAACTGTAAGCAAGAAGTCTTTTAAAATTTTTTTGTACCATTGCTGCAACTGCACCTAAAATCATTGATGCAATAGATATAAAAATTATAATGGTTTGCCATTCAAATAAGATATTTGAAAAAGGGATGTACATAAATTTTATCAATAAGGCTAAACCTGCAACTTTTGGGACAACTGCAAAATAACTTGTTATTGATGTTGGAGCACCTTCGTAAACATCTGGTGTCCACATATGAAATGGAACTGCAGAGACTTTGAATGCAAGCCCTACCAATATAAATACCATTGCAAATACTGCGCCTGTATTTTCTCTATTAATTTGACTAGCAATAGAATCGAAATTTGTAGATCCAGTAAATCCGTAAAGCAATGAGCATCCGTATAATAATAAACCTGAAGATAATGCGCTTAAGACAAAGTATTTTATTCCAGACTCTGTTGATCTTAAATTATCTCTATCAATAGATGCAAGAATATAGAGTGATAAAGATTGTAGCTCTAATCCCAAATAGAAAAGTATTAAATCATTAGAACTTACCATAAAAAACATTCCCAAAATTGATAACAATATGATTATAGGATATTCAAACTTATCTAATTTATTATCTATTATAAAATTTTTTGACGAGTTAAGAACAAATAATGAGGATAACAAAATAAGTATCTTAAAGTAATTTGAAAATGCATCTCTTGTAAAACTATTTAAAAATATTTTTTCCTCATTATTCGGACTAGTCAAAATAATTGAAATCGTTACAATGATAATTAACGTAGTCAGATTAAATACTAAGTTAAAGCTTTTTTTGATAAATACTCCGAGCATTAAAATAGAAAAAACAGATAAAGATAAAAAGATCTCAGGAAACATTATATTTAAATTATTAATCATTTTTTAATTAGAAATTAATGCTGTTTCGTAATTATTTATTAAACTATTTACAGACACACTAAAGGTATCCATTAATGGAAGAGGGTAAAAACCAAAAAAAATAATTAAAAATGCTAAAGTAACTAGCATCACAACTTCAGATTTATTTACATCACTCAAATTTCTGATTTCAGAATTATTTGTAACCCCAAAAATAACTCTTTTAGTAAGCCAAAGCATATAGGCAGCTCCCAAAACCACTCCGAATGTTGCTAACATTGCTACTGTATAATTTTTTTGAAATGTACCGGTTAATACAAGAAACTCACCTAAAAATCCTGAAGTCCCAGGTAATCCTAAGGCAGCTAGTGCAAATATTAAAAATAAAAAAGAATATTTTGGAATATAATTTACTAAACCCCCATAAGTGCTTATCATTCTTGAATGTAAACGATCATATACTACTCCAACGCAAAGAAATAGTGCTGCAGATATTAAACCGTGACTAATCATTTGGTATATACTTCCCTCTATTCCTTGTTTGGTGAGAGTGAAAATTCCAAGTGTTACATAACCCATGTGAGCAACTGATGAATAAGCAATTAACTTTTTCATGTCATCTTGCATTAACGCGACTAAAGAAGTGTAAATAATTGCGATTATGCTTAAAGCATAAATTAATGGTGTAAAATATTCTGAAGCAATAGGAAACATGGGTATTGAGAATCTTAAGAAACCATATCCAGCCATTTTTAATAGAATTGCAGCAAGAATTACAGAGCCTGCCGTTGGGGCCTCAACGTGAGCATCTGGTAACCAGGTATGAACTGGCCACATGGGCATTTTAACTGCAAAAGAACTAAAGAAAGCGAGCCATAAAATATTTTGATACTCTTTAGGTATTTTTATCTCATATATCTGAGTTATATCTGTTGTGCCTGTTAGCCAATAAATAACTATTATAGCTACAAGCATTAAAACTGAGCCAAGTAAAGTAAATAAAAAGAATTTAAAAGCAGAGTAGACTCTTCTTGGTCCGCCCCAAACTCCAATTATCAAAAACATGGGTATTAAACCGGCTTCAAAAAATAAATAAAAAATTACAAGATCAAGCGAGCAAAATACGCCGATCATAAATGTTTCTAATATTAAAATAGCTATTAAAAATTCTTTAACCCTTACTTTGACACTGTTCACACAAGAAACAATACAAATTGGAGTAATAAAAGTTGTTAAAACTATAAAAAGTATTGATATGCCATCTATTCCTAATTTAAATTTTATGAAATTATTTATCCAAGATTTTTCTTCTACAAACTGAAAATCAGATGAATTTATATCTAAAGAATACCACAAAAATAATGAGAGTAAAAAAGTTGCAATACTACTGAACAAAGAAATATAAATTGAACTATTATTATTTTTTTTGTCTTTAGTAAGTAAAATAAAAAAAGAGCTTATTAAAGGTAAAAAAATTAAAGTTGATAATATTGGAAAGTTCATTTTATTTTAAAATCAAATAAGTTAGTAAAATAGATAAACCCAATAGCATTACAAAGGCATAGTCATAAATAAATCCTGTTTGAAGACGTCCTGTTTTATTAGAGATAATT
>MDTE01088565.1_pt1 | contig 23152 bp, 4 predicted proteins | sample 811231 | NCBI WGS metagenome assembly MDTE01 (sample SAMN05326651, study PRJNA326480) | marine metagenome | isolation source: seawater | place: Indian Ocean: Red Sea | collected 2010 | reverse complement strand
TTCAGGATCATATGCAACTTGGCCAGGAATAACAACAGAACCTTCTTTAAAGAAATGCTTACCAAACTTTTCTACCTGATTTTGCAATATGGATTGCAAGGTAGTAAGTTCTCTAGACTGGACAGGTAAACCTGGCTTGAATAGTACCTTCTGATAATTCTTTAATTCATTAAAATCATCAAAGTACGGAGATGAATTTAAGTTGGTATTCTGTGGCATTTTCTTTTAAAACTCCAGTACTATCTTAATGTCTTCCTTCTGACTTGCAGAACGAGGAATAGCGGTTCTGTTATCAATATAGATTATTTCACCTGACTTAGTATTAAACTCAGCCGAAGAAATACCAGCACTGAAATTCATTCCAAGTTGGTACGTCTTATTATTTATTGACGTACTAACACCATTATATGAGGTATCAACGGATAATAGAGGTCCAGTAACAGATGATCCATTAATAGTTACTCCATATCCAGCAGATGGACTAGCAGTAAATGGAAGAATCTTATATCCAGTTGCACTGGATGCCAGTCCCATTGGTTGATAATACTTCAATACTCCAGTAGTCTTATCCCAAGATGCAACATAACCAATAGCAGTTGATCCAACTCCAACAGTCTGGGATATTTCAGAGTCAACGGCATAAGTTGTTGCCGTGGTAACACCAGCCATTTTTATTGCTTTCAGTCCACTAACAATGGAAGTATCAAGAAGTTCTTTATCAGATCCAAAAACAGTAGGATTTTTAACAATTCCAACCCTAGCAAAATCATTACCTTCAATGATATCTGGGTTAGTTTCTAATGTCTCGAATCTCGCATACAGAAGTGCTCTGTAAGCTCCTAATTCTCTATAAATGTCATACCCATGACCACCTTTAGGTGGAATAACCACATTAAAACTAGAAATAGATGTTGTTCCTATACCAGTGTTAGTTAAGTTGGCAATAGGACCACCAGATTCACTACCAGGCGCGCCAGGGAAGAATTGAATAGATCCATGAGTATATCCTTTACCACCATCTGTTACAAATACCTCTGAGACCTTTCCAAAAGAGTCTACAGTGATGGTTGCCTTCCCTCCAGACCCATCACCCAATATTGGGATATTTGCGAATGATGTGGATATAGGCTGATAGTTAGATCCCCTATCATTAACTACAACCACCTCAATCTTACCATCTATGGCATTAGATTTAGTAGCAACAGTCTCGCCTTGTTCACCCCAGTTTTCGGGCACTGGTATGTATTCAATAGAGTCAAATTTGACGATTTCTGAAGGTTTAATCGTGTAAAGGTATTTCCAAACATAGCCATCGCCACTAGTACCAGCTGCTCTTGGCTCAAGGTCAACAAATGTGGGTTGGTCATACGAAGGTCTTCCCTTCGGGTTTTCAGGGTCTGATCCATTTTGTAGACAAATGTATACTTTCAGGTCTTCATTCACAACATAATAATTAGCTTCATATAAGCTCCCCTGACTTGTAATAGGGGTCAAATTGTATATATTATAATCATGTCTGTACATCTCATATGTAGTACCTGCAACCCATTTAACTTTCCTGACAAGTCTACGGACATCCTTATCCGTAACTTTCTTCATTGCAATGATAGATTCTTTGATAGAATACTCTTCCTGAAATCCATCTAATGGTGCAGGAGTACTAGTTGCCCAAGTGGTAGTTCCACCAGCTTTAGGTTCTATAGAATTTGGAAGTCCCAAAAACGCATAGTACTTATTTACAGTAGACCCAACGCCAACCAAACTTTTAACAAAAGTCTCGGCATTCAGGATCCTGAATTGTTCGGATATAATGGCAGGCATTTTAGGCTAGTTTTTTCTTTATTTAGTGTCTAAGTTAATGGTTTAATTCTGGAAACCACAGCGGCAGTCGATAATCCAACATTTCCATTATCTGAATTCACAAAGAATGGTGTTGGAGTTCCAGCACCTCTATTTTGATATCCATAAATTTGTCCCCAACTATATTTACCCCAGAAAGTATCAATAGTAGCGGTTGTACCTACACCAACATGAATTTGGTTATTACCCATAGTTACTGGGCCTGGTTCAAATGCACAGGTAACAGTTACAAGTCCAGAAATTGAATCTCCATCAGTTACTTTCTCTACTCTGAATAATCCACCGAGATAGTCACCAGAAGTAACCATTCCAACTTGAACATTAGATCCAGTTGATGTAGTAATACCAGTTAAAGCATGACCAACAACTAAAGGACTATCATAGATTACAAAATAATCATCTTTTTGTAGTCCAGAGTATTCAACCCCAAGTTGATTCAATGAAGAATAACCATATCCAAGGTTAGTATTATCATTATACTGGGATTTAAGAGTAAACTCTAATGTAGGAAGTTTACTTCCTGATCCTGGCAACCATGTATTTACACCGACAATATCACCAAAATCACCCTTAGATCTTATAGATAGAATTTCTTCCTTCTTAGTTCTGTCAGTCTCAAGAATAACAGGAGGCGAACTTCCAACATCATAACCAAAACCACCATCTGTTACGGTAACGGCAGTTATAACACCAGCAGTTACTGATGCAGTAGCAGAAGCTCTGTTTATAACTGGATCTGCATAGAAGGTAGTAGTTGCACCACCAACAGCAATTATTCTTTGACCTCTACTATCACCAAACGTGGTATTTACAATTGCATTAACTGGTTCACTTTGTCCTGTTGGTCTAGCATTCCAGTTAGCCAAATCGAAGGAATAATACATATCTCCACCAGTACTTAATCCAATGTAGAGATTATTCACATATTCAATTGTTCCAAAATCAAATGTGGCAGGATGAACTGTTCCAGCAGGTAATTGTTGACTCCAAGGTTGCCAGTAGTTCTTATCAGATGAAATACCAATAGTACCATTATCACCAACTGCAATGAATCTATTACCATCATAGATTATATCATTCAGATCGTAATTAGTATTACTTACTTTTGGAGACCAACCTCTACCATCATTAGATGCAATAATAACACCACCATTTCCAACTGCAATGAATTCACTTTGTCCGTATGTCACTGCATTTAACTGTTGAATAGTAGTTGAATATTGACTATACAACTTAGTTGCGGTAATACCAATACCAGTAAATACAGATCCAGCAGAACCAACGGTAACCCAAGAATTACGAGTTCCTTCCCATACAATATCCTGAAGATTTCCTCTATAGGTACTATCATATTCCGTTGTAACATTAATAGCAGGAATCTGTCTTTCTTCCATGAGATCTATTTCAGTCCAAGATCCCATACTATTACCCATAGAAACTGATCTAGAAAGTTTGGCATATTCACCAACTGCCATTACATATACATTTGGTCCACCGTAGGTATATCCAACACCAATACCATTAAACGTAATAGTTCCACCATAACCAATATTTCCTCTTTCCCAGAAAGTTCCACTCTTAGTGTTGATGTAACGACTACTTGATCCAACAGCAACAATAGGTTCTTCTGGAGTTAAAGCATTCCATGTAACACTATCTGTTACACCAGTTAATGCATCAAACTTCCATTCTTTAATTGGGTCTTTACGTTGAATCTGTGCATTAGATATTACAATTGTTGGACTTGATAGATTTGCATATCCAGTTCCACCATAACTGATATTCAAAGAAGATATACTAGATGAAGTTGAAACATAAGAAGTTACAATACCTGGCGCAATTTCATTATCCTCATAAACCAGTATATTTCTCTCAGCTTGTGTTAATAGATCTATACCAGTGAAGTTTGGATAAGCATTATTAACGTAAATCTTATCATCTAGTTCCCCAACAGTTTTAATAATTCTTGTTGTAGGAAGAACCTTACTTCTCAAACTAGGTCTAGCCTTAGATATTAGAACACCAGACAATATCCTATCTTGTCTCTGTTTCTCCCAAGTTAATGGTCTCTCTGCACTCTGATCAGTGTCAATTCCAACACTGTCATATGTAAAGGTTTCTAGAACATCAGAAGCAACTATTCTCTTACCAGTTCTTGCAAACTGATCAATATCAAAGTCATTCAGTTTATTCTCCTTAATCTGTACCGTATCACCAGCTTTAACTGATAATGGTGGTTCTACAGTTTCAACATCTCTCTTAGATCCTCTAAAGTAGAATACAGAACATTTAGAATTTGGTTTTGGTGCTTCTGTAAATATGATTCTACTACCCTTAAATGTGTAAGAAGATTGAGGAGTCTGTAGAATATCATTGATATAGATGAAGATATTATTAGTAATATCCATATCACTACCAGGCAGAGTCTTAAGACTTAAGATCTCAGTATTACCACCAGTTGTTACCGATAATGTAAACTTCTTACGAGTTCCATTGAAGTAAGTAGAAATATCATCAAACAGGATAAATTGGCCTGGATAGAATCCAGAGAACTTATCATTCTCCAATTCTTCTACTGATAACTGGAATTCTGTAAGAACACCAACTCTTGGGTCTGATGATATTCCAGAGAATGTTAATTTATCAGCAACTTGATACGCAGTACCTTCTTCTATTAAATCAAATTCTCCAATATTACCATCAACATTAACACGAACATTAACTACTGCATTTGTACCAATACCAGATGTTCCTGATATAAATTCAAGTTTTCTATTGAAATATGGATCTGGTTCTTGAATATCTACAAATATTGGTTTATCAAGTCTACCGCCTCTCTTAAAGAGAGAAATTTCTGTAGTTAATCCAGCATTAACTCTAAATGATGCATTATCCAGTCTCTCAATAACATCAAATCCAGAGAATCCTTCTTCTGCAGAAGCAGCTACTCTCTTACCCTGAGCAGATAATCCACCTCTGTTGTAAAGGTGATCTACAGTCGATATACCAACATTGACGACATACTGAGTATCAGAAAGAACCTTATCAACAAAAGTTCCACCAGATGCGTAGTCAGAACCACTTGAAGAGTTATTAAATTCTCTAGGAGCAATAATACATCCCTGAACTGTTCCACCAGCATTATAGAATGTTGGAACAGTAGATATACCAACATTTGTTTCAATTTGAGTATTGCTTATAACTCTACTAATCTTAGATCCATTATACCAAGGATCTCCACCTTTAGGATAAACATGTGAGGTTGCATTACTATCTCTAGAACACTTGAAGTATAAAGATTCATTTGCTAACTTAACAGTCTGACCTATCTCAAGACTATGAGTTCCAATACTCATTGTCATTACACCAACAGATTCTTGATATGTCGCACCATCAACATTAAAGTTAACCTGAGTAGTTACTCCAACATTCAAAGTTACTGTATTTCCTGTTACTCCTATTGGATATAATCCTGTCTTATGAGCAGGATCATCAATACCAGCTGCACCACAATTTAATGTAATCGTAGTGTCACTAGTTGATCCAATGGAGACTATCTTATTGTGAATAGGGTCAGTTGTACGAGGATAAGTATGATTTGAAGCATGGTTATCCATTGCACAAGTAAATGTCAAGGCATTTGTCTGAATACCGACATTGGCATTATCATTTACAACAAATCCATGACCTGATCCAACTGTTAATTCTAATTCACCATTTACATCATTATAAGAAGCACCAGATACGTTAGTAGTTACAAGAGTAGATATACCACAATTAACTGTAATTGTAGTTGAAGTTACTGCCTTAATTCCAATCTGTTTGTTATTAATTGGGTCAGCATCACGAGGATATGCATGATTTGATCCATGTGCATCTCTAGCACATGTCATTGTAATTGAACGAGTATGAATACCAATAGTATCTGTAGCCTTCTTGATACCATTAGTTGCAGAAGAAACAAATGTATGTACACCTACACTAGTTGAAGGAGGATTCTTAACCACCTGAACAGAGAAGGTATTTGTATCTGCACCAAGAATAGGTAACCAAGTATTATAATAATCATCACTAGGACGAGGATATGCATGATTAGTTGCATGAGTGTCTATACCACAAGTAAAGACAAATGCATCTGGTTCAAATTTAACATATTCTCCAACAACCCATCCATGACCAGCAACAGTCACGGTCATTATACCAGCTGCAGGATTGTAATTAGCGTTTGTTGCAGTTGCTTGGGACTGTGCAAGCAATCCATGTCCAGATCCAACTGTCAATTCAATATCTCCCGTTGATGGAGTATATGTTGCAGTTGTAATACCACTAGAAACGATTGTAGAAACACCAACATTAACTGTAAGAGTATCAACGGTTGTTGCAGCAATTGCTACGTTTGTTAATGTGTGTATTGGGTCTTGAGATCGTGGATATGCGTGATTTGTGGCATGACTATCTCTAGCACAAGTCATCACTATTCCACCTGTTTCAATTCCAATCGTATTAGTACCAGCAATTAATCCATGTGCAGAACCAAAGGTTAATATTAAATTACCTGTTGTAGGATTATAACTTGCATCTGTAGGAGTTTTTCTAGAACCGCTCCAAGATCCTACAGTAACACAATTAGTACCAGCACTGACAAAGTTGTGTTTATAATCTCCACCTGTAAATGCAACACCAGCAAGAGAACTTACATATGTGTGTGCATAGTCTCCACCACTTATAACAGCACCACTTGTAGCACTTACGAATGTATGAGCAAAGCCTGGTCTTGGATATGCATGTTCACTTCCATGTTGATCCATTGCACAAGTAAATGTTAATCCACCAGTAGCAAGTCCAACAGATGTGGCAGTAGTTAAACCATGTGCAGTATCAGTAGAAACAGTGACAATTCCAGTTGAGGCAGTATATGTAGAAGTTGTAATATTGTACTTAACTTGAGTCGTTATACCAACATTCAACGTAAATGTATCTGTTGTTGAGGTTATAATACCAATTTCTTGGTCATTAATAGGATCTCCAGTATTTGACTTACCAACAACAAGAGTAATTGTATTTGCTGTTGTTGCACCAATAGATACATTCTTATTGTGAATAGGATCTGTTAAACGTGGATATGTATGTTGACTTAAGTGACTATCTCTAGCACAAGTCCATGTCATTGAATTAGTAACAATACCAATTGGTTGACCAACTAAAAGTCCATGATTAGCGATAGTTATAACCATTGATCCTTCTTCTGGATCATAAGTTGCAGCAGTTATATTCTTCGATACAATCTGACTAACACCTACATTGACTGTAATAGTATCGAGTGTAGTAGCTCCAATTGCAACGTTTGTAAGTCCATGAACAGGATCTGTTGATCTTGGATATGTGTGTTCTGTTGCATGATTATCTCTTTCGCAAGTTAGAGTAATTGAATTAGTTGCAATACCAACTGTGTTAGTACCTGCAACCAAACCATGATTGGATCCAAATGTCAGAACCATGTTGCCTGTTTCGGCATTATATGCAGCATTTGTTGGTGTTAATTTAGCACCACTTTGAGTAACATATATCGAATCAGTACCAGCACTTACAAAATTATGTACATAAGAACCACCAGTAAATGCAGCACCAGCTGTTGCACTTACAAATGTATGACCATAACCAGATCTAGGATAAGTATGATTTGTAGCATGATTGTCCTGATCGCATGTGAAAGTAAATGAATTGGTTGTGATACCAAGAGTATCATTAGCTTTCATTAAACCATCAATATCAGCAAATTCATAAGTATGAACATAATCACCACCAGTTATAACTGAATCCGCACTAGCAGAAACAAATATATGTTCTGACTGGTTGGAAGATTTACCAACATCAAGAGTAATAGTAGTATCACTAGCAGATACAATCTCAACAGCAGTATTATATGCAGGATCTGGTCCTCCAATAGCTGTAGCTCTTGGGTAGAAGTGATTTGTAGCGTGATTATCTTTAGCACAAGTGAACTTAAAGGCTCTTGTCTTTAACTTTACACTAGTACCTTTACGTAACTTATGATTTCCAATAGTTACAACCATCAATCCAGTAACAGGATCATATGATCCAGCTGATGGTGTATAATTTACAATTGGAGATGTTCCAACATTAACCTCGAATGTGTCAGTAGTTGCATTATCAATTGCTAACCATTGAGATGTTGTAGGATCTGTTCTTCTTGGATAACTGTGTATTGTCTTCCTATTATCCAGATAACATCTAAATTTAATGGAATTTGGTGCAATTCTAACTCTGTCGCCATTAGTAAATCCATGACTAGGAACCGTCACCGTCATGATACCAACAGAAGCATTATACTTAGCACCTGTTATTGTAGTTGTAGTTGCTCCATTAAATCCATGATTAGGTGATTTAATGGTTAAAAGTCCAGTTTGTGCAGTATAAGAAGCAGTTGATATGGAATGATTTACAATAGTAGACACACCAACGTTAAATGTTATTGTAGTATCAGTCGTAGCACCAATACCTACACTCTTAAGACCACCAATTGGATCTGTAGACCTAGGATATGAATGATTGGTTTCATGTGCATCTCTAGCACAAGTAAACGTCAAAGCTGCCGTGTTAATTCCTATTGTATCTGTAGCTTTCTTAAGTCCGTTACTAACTGCAGAAACAAAAGTATGTGATGTAGTATTAGTTGATATTCCAACAAAAACTGAGAATGTATTAACACCTACATTATAAATTGACAACCATCTGTTACTGTAAGGATCCGAAGGTCTTGGATATGCATGATTTGTAGCATGTTGATCCTCATCACATGTGAATGTAATAGCTCCATCATTGAATTTAATATATTCCCCTGATAAAAACTCATGATTTGGTATTGTTAATTCAAGTACACCACCAGAAGGATTATAGATCGCAGTTGTAATGGTGTGTGAGGTCTGTGAAGTATAAGTATGACCAGATCCAACAGTTAATACTACATCACCTGTTGAGGGGTTATATGTTGCATTTGTAGTAGCACGTTCTTCAATAGTCGAAACACCGACCCTAACCGTGAATGTATCTGTTGTGGTTGTTGTAATTCCTACAGTAGTCGATCCAAAAATAGGGTCAGTTTTACGAGGATATGCATGTTCAGTAGCATAATTATCTTTAGCACACTTAAACGTTAATGCACCACTAGAAATACCAACTGTTTGTGCAACCTTAAGAAGTCCTCCAGTATTTGCGGTTTCAAAAGTATGATCGTAAGCACCACCAGTAATTACTGCATCTGTTCCTATACCACTAAATGTATGTGGATAATCTCCACCACTAATTACCGCACCAGCAGCAACACCCTGATTAGGTAAGAAACTGTGTATATAATTACCAGATGAAGTCTGTCCAACATCAACAGTGAATATCGTACCAGCAGCACTAACAATAGGAACTGCAGTATCATATACTGGGTCTGTTGGTCTTGGATAATAGTGATTACTTTGATATCCGTCTAAAGAACATTTAAATGCAATAGATTCGCCCTTAAACTTGATACTGTCACCAGCAATCATTGTATGCACTCTATCGAGTGATACAGTCATAATACCAGCAACAGGGTTATAATCTGCATATACAACATTCCAAGGAACTAGAGTCGAAACTCCAACCTGAACGGTTATCGTTGTATCACCTACTCCAGTAATAGGAACAGCAGTATCATAAACAGGATCAGTTGTACGAGGATAATACTTCGTAGCTGTTTTACCATCCATTTCACATTGGAATCCAAGTGAAAGTGGTTTAAATTTTATACTAGTTCCTGATAATAAGTCATGATTACCAATAGTCATGGTCATCACACCTACAGAAGGAGTGTACTGAGCATCAGTAACATTATAGTTAACAATGGTACTCATACCAACAAATACTTCAAAAGTATCATTAGTTTTATTGGATATTGGTAACCATTGATTACTTACTGGATCAGTAGTTCTTGGATAAGTATGTGTGGAAGAAAATCCATCCATTGAACACTTAAATCCAATAGAATTATCATTAATCTTTATCTGTTCTCCATTACTGAATCCATGACTTGGAACAGTTATGGTCATTATTCCAACAAGAGCATTATATCTGGAAGTTGTTATTGTATGTACAGTAGGAGAATTTAATCCATGTCCATTGACAGTTAATACTAAGTCACCAGTAGAAGGATTATAATCTGCATGAGTGGGTGTCTTAGTTCCGCCACCAGTAACAGAAATACAATTTGGTATAGTTCTTGAGGATACAAATGTATGTGCATAATTACCACCAATATTGATGGTTTTAGAACTAGCATTTACAAACTTGTGTTCATAATTACCACCACTGAACGTAGAATCTGATGTAGCACTAATAAACTTATGTGCAAAGTCTCCACCAGTTAATAAAGCACCATCTTCAGCTTTAACAAACTTATGTCCATATTCTCCACCAGTTATCAATGCATTTGCTATCGCTTTATCAAATGTGTGAGTAAATTGATCTTGTACAGGAGCAAATCCAACATCTACTGTTACTGTTGTACCTGCAGTTCCTACAACTTCTATTGAAGTATCAAATGCAGTAGAACGACTTCTTGGATAATAATGTTGATTAGCACCATTATCTAACTGACATGTAAATCCAAGTCCTGTGAGAATAATATCTTTACCTACCTTATAACCATGATTAGCAGCAGTAGTTACTGTCATAACACCAGTGGTGTTATCATACAAAGCACTCGAAACTCCTAATGCTGGTTCATATTCACAAGTAAGAGCAATACCAGAAAGAATTACACAATCATCTTCTTTGAGATTATGTTTCTTACGGGTAGTAATAGTTGCAATTCCAGAACGTTGGTCATAACTAACACCACCAACTTGAACAGCAGGAGCACTTGCAAAAGTAACAGCAATTCCAGTTACTTGTACAAAGTCATCTGTATCTAATCCATGTCCCTCATAATGAATAAAGGATCCAATACCAGACTGAGCAGTATGGATTCCTGTAGTGGTCATTGCCACACCAATATTAACGGTAAATGCTGTTCCAGCAAAACCAGTTACAGCATAGTATCTCTGAACATCAGATGGGAATGTAATATCACCAATACCTGTACTAAAGGCAATACCAGTTAATTTTACTACACTGTTTGCATTTAATCCATGTGGATGGAAAGGTGTTATGGTAGCAATACCAGTAACATCATCATATGTTAAAGAAGCAATATCTACTCCACCTGCTTCACCAACATTAACCGTAAGAGTAGTAGCACCAACTGAAGTAATTGCTACATCAGTTTTATTATATACTGGATCACTAGTTCTAGGATATGCGTGAGTAGTTTGATGATTATCCTTTGAACAAGTAAAACTTAACTTTCCTGTGTTTATCTTTAATGTATTTGAAGTAGTATAACTATGTGACCCAATCGCTAGAGTTAAATCACCTGTTTCGGGATCGTATGTAGCACCACTTACATCTTTATTGACACTACCTTGAGTTATTGTAATTGCAGCTGCTGATACACCAGCATTGTAGATATGAGTATCAAATACTCGATTACCATATGCAGTAAAAGTGGTTATTCCATTAGAAGGAGTTCCATTGATATAAGAAACATTTCTTGGATAATAATATCCACTACCAGCATCACTTATACTGAATGAAGTTATAATTCCCGCTTCCGCCCTGTTTACTACTCCACCAGTCACATATTGATGAGAAAAAGTAGCAATACCAGCAAAAACTTCAAAAGTATTTGTAGTTACACCTAATACATCAAATCCAGTAATATTCTTACCATCCAAAATAGCTGTATCTACACCAGATCTTACTAATCCACCACTAACATAAGTTAATGGTTGAGTACTAATTCCACAAGATACTAATACATTAAGATTATCAATAACCTCAACAATAGGATATGCATCTTCCCTAAAAGTATATGTACTAATACCATTATAAACTTGTACCTGTTTTACTAATAAACTCTTACTAGCATTTGTTCCTGTACCTATGTAATGACCACCAGTAACTCCAATTGTAGCAATTCCAGTTACATAATCATACCCAAATGTATTAATGTTTCTGAGAGCAGCAGTTGGTGTAAATGTGAATCCAGCACCTGTTATTCTGATTCTATCATCAACATCAAAACCATGAGAATTAGCACCAGTATTAAATGTGGCAATACCAGTAAGATGATTGTATATTGCAGTACTAATAGCAACGGCACTTCCTGCAGATGTTCCAAGATGTGCAGTTAAAGCAGCACCAGTTCCTTGAGAAGATCTAACAGTGATTTCAGGAACAGATCTATAACCTTGTCCCTTACCAGTTATTGCTACAAATTCAAGAGTTCCTGTAGATCCAACACCAACCCTAGCAGAAGCCTTTAAAGGCATATAATAACCAGAACCAGTCTGTAATCCTACTTTTGTTATTTTTCCTGCTCTGGGAACTCCACTTAAGAAATTAATTTTATTTGCATCACTATCAATTACTTCAAAATCTTTGCCAGGAGTTTGAACAACGTTATTGATTAAAATGAATGGATTATTATTAACATCTACACCAGTATTAACATCGTTATAAAGAGCTGTTACTACACCTAAATTTTCACTTAAATTGAATTGAGTTCCAGCAATTCCAGTAAATTCTAGTGCAATATCATCCAGAATAACATTCTTGTCTTTTTGATCATAAGGATCCATCTTTCTGGAGAATAATCTACCAGCAAATGAAGATCCAGTAAGTAATCCTACAGGTCCAGTTTTACCATATGGAGCGTCTGTAAAAAAGATATTATCATCTACAACATTATAATCACCAGTATAAACTGAGTAAGCAGCACCTACAGTATGACTAGTCGCAGTAGAACCAAAAGAAGCCCTTTCAACAACGACCTGAGAACTACTTGATGTACTAAAAACAGGATAATATCCAGCACCAGGCTTGAACACCATTATTGATGCTATTGTAGAAATTCCGAGATTATCTTGTTTAATAATAGGATAAAATACTCCTTCTACAGTAGGAGTTGATGTCCCTTCGACTATAACTTTTGGAGGATCAGTTTTAGCATATCCAGCACCACCATCAACTACATCTATACGATGTACTCCATAATTGGAATTGAAGAATGGTCTTAGAAGAGCTCCAGATCCAGGCGTAGTCCTTGGCATTTAATCTACGTCCTCAAATGATGTTGATCGAACTGCTGCAGTATACTCTAGTAACTCCAGTACTATCTCTAATAATACTGAACGTCAAAATATCATCATTGGCTGTTGATGGTGGTGGATTTCCTCCAACCCATTTAATTCCACTAGCAACAGGAGCACCATTAACTTTAACTGCATCTCCATAGGTATTACCTACTCCAGCATTATTAATGAGAGTAACTGTTGTTGCTTTACTATTCTGAGCACTAACGTTGGTGAAATTCCATGAAGTAACTGATGTTGTGAGGCCTCCCAAAACAACAGATCCCTGAGATACATCAACAGTAAGTGTACCACCAATGGCTGTTAAAGAATCACTAAAATTACCAACAACTTTTTCTGTAATATCTGCATTAAAGTTAACCTGTTCAGTTAGTGTACTAACACCACTTATTCTCAGGTCACCTCTAACATCTAATCTACAATCAGGAGCAGTAGATCCTACACCACAATATGCGTCTTTATTAACTACAAATGTTCTTGAATCTTGTATACTTTCACTCGAAGAAACTCTAAGTCCGTGTGCATTACCTTTTGTAATTGCCCAAAGTGCTGGTCTTTCGTGAGAGAATGATGCAACCTGTAACTGTGAGGTAGGAAGTGAAGTTCCAATGCCCACCATACCATCAGCTTTAATCCTGAACATAGTGGTTGCATAACCAACCTCAATAGGTCCATCTGTAATAGCACCAGGCTGTTGGATTGTTATCTTACCAACATCAGCATAACTGGAAGTAACAACACCAGATGTATTAATATCAATATTATTAGTTACAATTCCCGCAATCGTAGCATATGTCGAGGTAGTTGCGATACCACAATTAGTAGAATAACCAGCGGTACTAGCAAAAGAAACAAAACTTACAAGGTTTGATCCATCCCCGAAAACATCATAGATTTCGTTGAAATTGTCATTAATTTTTAAAGTACCAGCCAACAGGGTGTCACCTGTTCCGTCATTCGGAGAAGTACCAGTATTAATACCTTGCTTAGCCATTACTTAAAACGATTTTCTTTTATTTATAGGTCTAGTAAGGAGGGTTATCGTCATGACGTGGGAATGTATCATCTACAGTTACCACAGTGGAGTTTAACCTCTTAGTATCATAATAGAAATTATTATCAACAGTGTTCTCAGCTTCTGCAGTTCTGGACTGAACAAAAGTTGAGTCTCCAATTGACTTCACCTTAATTAATTCATCATCTAATTTAAGAACATCCCCCTTGGATAATGATCCAATTCCACTAGAAACAGTGATTCCTTGATCACCAGCTCCAATAGCAACACCAACTCCAACTGTTAATTTTTTACTCTTAAGTGGGGTTTGAATAATATTATCAACCATGATAAGAGTCTGTTTTGTTGGATCTGCAACTTTCAGTAAATGTGTTCCAGTTCCTAATCCTGTAAAGGTGAAAGGTAATGAAGTTGAAAGTCCAGATATTCTGAATTTAACATCATCTACTTTCTGAATATAAACCCTATCAGGCATGGTTTTTGATCCCAACTCAACAGGAGATAGGAATATATTGTCAGTTGGTGTAGCACCACCAATATATGTTCCTGCAATTGATATAACATTCGTGGATGCGTATCCAGTTCCACCAGTAACAACACCAACAGATGTGATATCTAAATTACCATCTCTAGTAATATCGAATATAGCCCCAGTTCCAGCACCATTATTTGTAGATGGTACGTTGGAATATGTTGTAGTTATTCCTGTTCTTGTTCCAGTTACAGCAGTAATATCAAATGAAAGGTTATTAGCAGGAGTAGCTCCACCTAAATGTGTTCCAGCAATACTTACCGTGTCACCAACAAAATATCCAGATCCACCAACAGTTAGTACAACAGCAGTTGATATTGCAACACCTGTTGTCTGATCATAATCAAATTTAACTTGGAATCTTGCATCTTGACCTCTTGTGCAGATACCAGGCAAACCTCCTTCAGGATTACCAAATCCATACCACTTAAACACAACTATTGGGAAGGCAGTTACAGCAGTTCCAGTTACAGGGCCAGGAATCTCAACATTATAACCATTTTCAAACATTGCACTTCCACCGACACCAGAACTAACAGCAGCCATAATGATATCTTTAGTTCCTTCTATGTGAGAAGTTGTAGCAATACCAATATTAGATCCACCTTGATTGTCATATATTACTTGTTGACCACTTTGGAAATTATGACTCTGAATGTTTATAATATTCAAAGCAAGATCAACATCCGAAGATGCAGCATTAAATGATTTCTTAAATACTGGTTTTCCACCTTCAGTCAATTGGAATTGAGTACTTCCAACAAGAGTTCCAGTTCTATCATGAACTCCATTAAATCCACTAGAAATATCATCTAAATTCAAAACCTTATTAGTTTTGTTTAAGATATAACTCTTAATTGGTCTTCCTTCTGGGAAGAACATTCTTTGTACAGAACCATCAGGTAAAGCATCATCTTCTGTTACCATACAGAAGTTCTGTCTATTTCCTAAAAATACATCACTATCGATGTTAATAATGAGTTCTACGTCAGTCTCAACTGCCTTAACTCTCATATTGTTGGACTTAGCAATTCCAACAGTAACTAATCCCAAATCATCAGCATCTTTTTTAGGATTACTCTCAATCTTAAGATCTGAAAATTCAAGGAATCCTGATGGATGAAGAATAGATCTTACAGACTCTTTCCACTTGTTATATGGAAGATTACTCTTAATAGAATAAGAGAATTTCTGATAGTAGAAGTTATCTGATATTCTTTGACTAAAATCGTTAAGAATACCATAATTCATGTCATTCTTAGATACTTTATCTCTACTAACTCCAAGAGTAGTTCTTACACTAAATCTACTTGAATCTCTAACACTTCCTTTAAGATCTGATACTTCACCATAAAGAATATCTCCATATCTTAATGTTCCAATAGTATCTCTCAATCTAAGTTGACTAATCTTTCCATTCCATCCATTTTCAGAAACATATCCTTCAAACTTGGTAGAAGTTACTTTTTCACCAGATACGTACTTGGCATCATCAATAAGTGTCATATTGAACTTAGCCATGTCATTATAGTTGACAATGGAACCTAAAGTGAAATCATCATCATATGATCCTAATGTAATTGTAGAAATTCCAGTAGCATCTGCCATACTGTAAGTTACAGTATAATTGGTCGTATTAACACCTGTTACAGTGAAGAATCCGTGATCATAATCTTCCGAGTTGAAATTACCTTCTGAAGCTGCAAGTGAATCAGGTTTTAATCTACATCCTTCAATAAAAACCTTATCTCCAATAGCAAATGGTAAAGATGTAAGAGTGGAAGCAAAACCAGTTGCAATAGGTATATTAAATTGAGGATCTAATAATAGTTCAACAGTAACATCAGTACCACTATGACTTATGGCATCAATGTCATAACCATTAGAGTTTTTAGTAGTAATAATGCTTAAAGGTTCATCAAATTCATAAGCATTATGAACAACTTCTACATTATCAACAGAACCACCTATAACATGAGCAGAAATTTTAACAGTATCATTACCACGAACAGTTAATGTTGGAGGTTGTGTATAATTTTTTCCACCATCAGTTACTTCAATTTCATTTATTCGTGCTATTCCACTAATATCAACTATTGCAGGAACATTCAAGAATGGCAACAGTGTAGGATCAGTAGGATAATCAAATCCATCTTTAATCCTTTCTAAGGTATCAATTTGACCAATAGCAGGAGAAGATACTTTAACAACAGCATCTTTACCTTGTGTACTAGCAAATCCAATTACTTTAGGAAGAACAGTATATCCTTTGCCAGGGAAATTAACTTGAGTCTTAGCGACAGGTCCTCTAGCAGTAGGAGATGCAGTACTATAAGTTATAGTGCTTACACCAACTCTGGAGATATATCTCTGAGGTTCTAGTGGTTTTTCTTTTAAATTGAAAGTGAAATTCTTATCATCACTTCTAATAACTTTATGATCAGATTTAATGATTACATTCTTGAAAGTGATGTTGTTTCTTCCTACAACATCAGTATCAGATGTTCCATATAACTTTCTATCATCTGAAGGAACAATAGGTGTTAAGTTATAATAGGTTTTTGTAGGCCAAGCAATGTCCGTCTTAACAACAACTGTTGCATTTGCTGTGCCAGGAACTCCATTTCTTGAAATATTAAATCCAATGTCAGAATCGCCATTAACATCAAGTCTTTGATTGAATGTAATATCCTCAAAGAAATCCAATCGCATGTCTTGTAAACTTGGATCAGATACATCAAAAGTAATAGTATTACCAGTGGTATAATTTAAAGCAGGATTGATTTTAGCAATATAACTTAAATTATTTGCACTAGAAGTAGAAACAGTACTTATAGAAACGGGATTTGAATCAATAACATCAGATTTGTACTTACAAAGTTTGATGTAATCTACATCTTCCCTTAAAACAAAATATGTCTCATTATTAGTTAATCCAGTAATAGTATTACCATTGTCATAATAAACAACTTTATCTCCACTCTGTAAATCCTGATTTCCTATGTTAATCTGAGTAAGATCATCAGTGAAACTAGTATAAGTGAATCCTACTTTAGATGTTGTAAGTTTAGTTAATACTGGGTCATATCTTAAAGAAGTTGATTCAGTTGATTTGGGTATAGCATCAATAGTTATTATATCGTCCGTCTGCAAACCGTGAGCAGATGAACATCCAACCTCGCCATAGAATCTTTCTACTTTTGCAGTAACTCTTGGGAAAGTAGTTCTAAGTGAATGTGCATAACCAGCATTAGAAGCTACACCATAAAACCATATTGCATCTCCAGTTGTACAGAACCCTGCAGTTGCTAATCCAATATAATCTGGACTAAAATTAACAGCATAAACTTCACTATCATTGACCAATCTTTCTGTTCCAACACCAGATGTTGCTCCAGCAGAAACTTTAGCCCATGTGAGAGAAGTTCCACCTATTCCCATGTTATAAATTAACTTTTGACCAGTAAAGAAAGTATGATCCTTCAAATAAATTCTTTGTTGTGGAACAAATCTATTTTCAATAGTTTGAGTAGTAGAATTGCCCAATCCAGTAAGAGTTATATCATAATGAGTACCAGTAGAACCTACACCAACACTTTCTAAAGGATTAAAGTAAGTATGATAGTTTTCAAATGAAAGGTAACTAATAGTAGATGTACCAACTGGGAATCTAAACCTATTTGGTTTCAAGATAACATTATTATCCCCAGCAGTATGAGTTATAGCAACTCCAGCATAATTTTGTCTATTAACAAACAATCTATTGAACTGACTATCAACATTAGTGACAGTAAATTCTTCTGTACCTATACCAATAACATCATTAGGTTGGAATCCTCTAGTATCAGTAACATATAGATGAGTGCTAACTCCAGTTACATTTACAGCAGGTACAAAAGTTGATAATCCTACAGATCTTGTTATAACTTGAACTTTTTGTGGTCCATTAAAATCAGTAAATTGCGAAGTAGTAACTCCACTTAAAACTACTGTCTCTCCATCTGATATTCCATGTGGAACTGTTGTTATGCCAAGAAGTCCATCTTTACCTAAGAACATTAGGTCTGTACCTACAAAAGTAGAAACACCAATCTCAACACTATTAACTTCTGGTCCAAGAACTTCAGAAACTACAATATTAGCTCCAGTTCCATTAGTTCCTGTATTATCCAGTTGTAAATTATCACCTACTTTATATCCAGATCCTCTAGCAAATATGGTTATAGAAGAAATTCCAGAACTCTTAGTTTTTCTAACTTCAAATTCCTGTTTTAATGAATCCTGAACCTTATCAATTAACTCATAATCAGAGTTTCCATATGGTAAGTAATAAGGTCCAATATTTCTAGTAATATTTCTAGAAGCAATATCTATATCTTGGTTAAAGAAAGTAACAAAATTCTCTTCGATAGGAATATCTTTAAATTGTTGTCCAACAACATATGGGAATTTTGGTTCTGCAACACCACTAGAGTCAACATCGACACTATAGAAGTATGCATAAGTTCCATCAGGGAACTGTGGTGTCACACAATATCTTCCACCATGTTCATCCAATTCTCCAGAGTTATCAAAAACATAATCATCAACAAAATACCCTAAAGCATAGCCAGGAGGTCTCAGACCGACTTTAGACGTATTATCCAATACATATCCGCATTTTAGCCTAATAACAGACCCTCCAGTCGGATTCTGATACCCATAGGGACCATATATGGGGTTACCATCATAAGCAAAACCCAATATAGGAGAATGTTGAGCATTAGGAGTTTCTAGATTACCAGTATCGATATTATCTCCAAGTTGATATCTCAACTTTTGTGGAGGATACATTCCAATAGGTTGCAACTGATATTCTGGGTTTGAAGCTGGTTTAGTTAATATAGAATCTTCAACACTGATAATATTTTCGTTTTTAGCAACTTGGTTAATTTTCCATTCACGAACATTAGCAATAAATTTAGCATATCTACCTCTGTTCTGCAAATCTAGTGTGGTATCACTTATAGCATATCCAACACCACCATCAAGAATCTGTACACCCGTTATTTTATTATTCGTAATAACTGGTCTAATATCAGCAAAGTCGCCTGTAGGACTGTATACGATAATATCAGAGTCCTCTCTATATCCATCACCAGAAGCAAGAATTTGAACGTCTACTATACTACCACCAATAATAATTGGTTTTAATAGTGCTTTATAAACTACGGTGGATATACCAACTTCTGGTCTTCTATGGAAGTCCATAATATTAGTACAACCATAACCAATACCACCTTCTTCAAGATATACACTTTCAATACTTCCAAGTACTTTTGGACTTATCTCTGGAGCAATGATAGTTGTTGATCCAATAGCAGAAAGAGTCTCAATCTTAACTTCAATCTTAGGATATTTGATAGTATGTTTACCAGTACCAACACCCCTAATAACTACCGTCTTACCCTTATCATAATTTGTATAATCTCTTTGAGTTTGTACACCAACATCACACAATCTAAACTTATCACTGTCTATAACTTTAACAGCATATTGAGTGCTTGTAGATAACCCATTAGCAATAGTTCCATCTGTAGAATACTCTACAATGTCCCTATTATTAAAACTATGGTTATATGCTAAAACATAATCATCTGCAGTACTAATTCCACTTTGAGTATCACCATTAACTGGTCTTCCTTGGAATAGTACCTTTTTATTTGAATATCCGCTTCCTTGTTCCTTTACATATATCTTGGTTATTGTATTCTTTGCATTTACAGTAGATAACCTATGGAATCCAAAACTAACTGATCCAATGTTAACTGTATTGATTCCTGCAACAGCATCATTTGGAGTCAGATATAATTTAATTATCCTATCACTTACAGGTCCAACATAGTATGTTGATCCACTTACAATATTACCAATAGCTGTGTTTCCTCTGGCATCATAAACAACACCTTCACCCAATTCAAAATTATGTCTTTCTTCAAAGTCAATAGTATCAGATGTAGTGTTTACTGAAGTACCATCTGCTTTAAAGTTAGCAATAATTCGTCCAGCAACAAAGTTAGATTCAAGAACAGCACCAGTTCCATTACCACCTATAATAGTAATTTTTGGTTTTTCTTGATATCCAATGCCTGGAGATACTAATTTAACATCTCTAAATGATCCTGTGATATTAGCATGAGCAACTGCACCAGATCCAGAGTTGTCAGTAATGATTAAAGGTGGACCAGTTATAACATCATAATCTTCACCATCATTAGTTACTTTAATCTCGGTTAAATTACCAAAAAATAACTGTTCATCTAAAACTGTTGGTGGAAATAGTTCAACACCATTTGCCATCAATCCTACAGCCTTGTTTTCGACATTCCTCTTATTAGGATCATCGAATAATGTCTTTTCTTTCACATATGGGAACTTTCTTAAAATCTTTTGATTTTTTAGTGTTTTATTTTCCCAACCAGACTTAAATATGTACTGTCCTGTAGTACTTGTTTTTGTAGCAATATACTTTTTAGCAAATACGTCAGAACCACTAAAAGATAGATAAAATTCCGTCTCATTAATACTAGTAACAAAGTAGATACCAGTAGCAATTCCACTGTTAGTAGTATTATCCCAATATATCTTATCTCCCGTTACATAATCATGTTTTAAAGGAGTATTCTGAGAAGCGTCAATAGATTGAATGGTATACGTGTAACCTCCACCTAAAATAGGAGTTCCAAAACCATCTGTAACCTCTACAGAACTAGATTTAACCCATTTCTTATTATCTGTAGCAAAAATAGGATAGTTTGGCAATCCAGAAGAAGCTACATAGGAATACTTCTCATCTCTGTCCAAATAACTGTTTTGGATACCAACTGGATACTGATCTACACCAGCAAAGTAACCAGAGTTATGTGAAGCTTTAGTAACTGTCTTAGTTATCGTTATTGGGTTAACAGGAGCAGTTCCAGTTACCTGAACAACAACTGTATTTGAATATTTCTTTTGAGTATTTGTTGAATCATACTCAATATCTTTTATTGTAACTAATGCACTATCACCAGCTTCATTTTTTACAGTTAATACTTCATCAACATAGAAAACTACAGCATCAAATAATTCTATTCTAAAAGTATTAACGTTTACCTGACTAAACTTAAAAATATCGTGACTGGAAGGAATATTATAAATCCAGTTATTAAACTTAGGATGATCGCTTAAATCTTGTCCAAATGAGAATAATTTCAGATTATCAGAAATCTGCATATTTGTAGAATCTGATGCATCTACTTGATCAATAACATTAACTAATCTGAATTGAAGTAAAGAAGTTTGACCAAATCCAGCATATGAATATGCAAGTTTATCTTCTAATATGTCTGCACCAAAAACTAATGAAGTTGTAACACCAGTTACACCAAGAAATTGGTTTATTGTTTTATCTGTATATCTTACATTAAGAAAGTTAGCACCATCTCTTGGTTTAAGAAGCAAAGTACCACTTTGACCAAATCCAACTGTAGAGTCTACAACAATTGAAGTAGAATTAGCTGGAGTACCCTCTAAAGCCTTTGTTTTACCAGGCACAGAGAAACTTCCAGTAAAAGAAGTAGAGTCTAGAGATAATTCGTAAAAATCCCTCTTTCCAACTGGTCTATATTCAACATTATAGATTGAAGCACTTACAGTTCCTACACCAGCAATATTCTGATATAAGAAATTACCAACTGTTTCTAAAGGTTGTCCTCCAAACAAGTTCTCTAACAAAACATGTTTTGTTTTAAAGTATATGTTTGATGAAGGAGCAATTGTCCTTTCAATTGGTTTTATAAGTTCAATATCTTCACCATAAAGTAATTTAAAGAGAATCTGATATGATGCATCAGTTCCCTTAGACATATAAAAGTCTTTTGCCCTTGTTAGAACATTAGTAATTGATGTTCCAGTGGTAAAAGTTCTGTTTTGGAAGCCAGGAAGAAATTCTTCCTTAAATTTCGTAAAGAATGACTGTAGAAATAAATTACTTAAATTATAGACTACTGTTCCAGCTGTATGTGATGCAGCTTCTGTTTGAGCAAAATTTAGAAATTCAGCAGCATCTTCTTTGGATATCTGATCTATTCCACTAAATCCTCTTGCACATCCAATAAATGATGTAGCAGTTTTGCTTTGATATGTTATAACTTCATTATCAATCTTCAATAATCCATAAGTATCTGGCCAACCAGTTGTTGAAGCAACATTTAGGGTGGTATCACCAGCAAAACATGAAGCCATCAAAGCCGTTCCAGGCACTAGGGTTTCATAGTTAAATGCCCCAATTTTCCTATATTCTGGAAGATTATTGGCTAAGTCTGTTACACCAGACTGGTGTTCTTGAGATTCGTAATACTGTGTGAGAAATTGCTCAAATAAAGGAGATTCCTGATTTAAGAACTCAGGAATTTGAGATTCTATTAAATGAGAGATTTTTACTCTTTTAATATCCGTCATTTATCTGGTATAGATTGATTC
>MDTE01089451.1_pt1 | contig 23155 bp, 10 predicted proteins | sample 811231 | NCBI WGS metagenome assembly MDTE01 (sample SAMN05326651, study PRJNA326480) | marine metagenome | isolation source: seawater | place: Indian Ocean: Red Sea | collected 2010 | reverse complement strand
GTCCTTGACCTCGACGCCCACGCCGATGCCCTCGAGGCCGGAGTAGTCGAGGTTGATCGTGGATGCGGCGGTTCTCTTGTCACCGTCCTCTTTGATGAGGGTCCTGAGCTTGACGGTGATGTCGTCCTTGTGGTAGCCGATCCTGACGTTGGCGTTCTTGCTGACGAGGTCGTAGTCGACGGAACCGGTGAGGTCGGCGTTGACGTCGGAGAGGGGAATGTCGGCGGCGATGCGGACAGCGTTGTTGTCGGAGCGCCTATCCTCGTCGTTGAGGGTCTTGTGGCCTGCCTGGATGGCGGTGATGGTGACGTCGCCAACCTTGTCGACGTTGGACTTGATCTGGACGCCGGTGGGGTTTTTATGGTCATCACCATCGCTGTGGTCGCGGGCGACGGTAACGTCGCAGGTCTGGCCAGCGAGCTCGACGCCTCCCTTGGAGAACTGCGGAGAGGTAAACACAGGGAGGAGGGGTTGGTCCAGTCAGTTTGGGTTTCCTCGAAGCGACGCAAAGTGGGAGCGTTTCGGGGGTCTGGTACCCCTGGAGTGCGAACGGATAAGGAGGGGTTTTATTCACCTGGACGTCGATGTTACTGAGGTTGCCGATGTCGGCGACGTTCGAGATAGCATCGCCCTGGAAGTTCAGCTTCTTCTCCCCCTCATCGTATGCTGCGGTCGCGCGGGAGAGGAGACGTCAGCGAAAGTACTTCGGGTATGCTGTTTTCCGGGAACAAGAAAAGAAAAATGCCGGTCCGAGCTGGAACGCCGGTCCGTCCGTGAAACGGCAGTTCGCGAACGGGCGCCGCGAGCGACGCGCGTCGTTCCGCCTCTGAACGAAGCTGAGGGATGATGTTGATTCGAAACCGCGGAGGGCTCACTTACTGGGGGAGAAATCGGGGCGGGCCTTGAGGGTCACGGTGCCACCGTTGGCAAAGCCGGTAGAGGCGGTGAGGGTGAACTTCTCGTTGCCGATTCGGCCGCTGCCGTGGGCGGCGACCTGTGAGTTAAGGAGGGGAATACGTGAATTCCGCGTCAGTCATCGCATATTTTTCGTTGAGGAGCGTTTTGGCGCGTCCGCGTCTCCGCGCGGCGCCGCGACGCGCCCGATTGGCCGCGCCCGATTAGCCGCGTTGGAAAATTAATGCCCGCTGAGAAAAAAAGTGCAGAGGCGAGGTTTTCGGGAATTCCGGAGAGCGGAGACGCGAACGCGCGCGCGCTGCGTGACACTCACCCGTCCGGAGAGCCTGAGGGAAGCTTTGTCCATGTTTAGAGTTGTTTTGGTGTGTTGGTTAGGGGTTTGAGGGCGGGTTCGAACAGCGGAGCTGAACGGCGCGACGCAGAATGGCGAAATTGCCTGCATCCCGACCTTTCCACGTGTGACGAAAATTCCACTCTAAAACAGAAAATGTCGCCAACTATCTCGGCTTGCATTTTGGTCGACAAAAAGAGATGGTTAAATCGTACGAGCAAACAGTCACAAATGATCATAGCATTTTCACCTCCAAAAACACACCACGAGATAGAAATGACCCTAAGCCCACTGAGAGGCTGACTCAGCCCCCTTTCGCCTGCGTCGTTTGACATGTGGCAATCTGTGGTAGGCGATGCACCGCCGACTCAGCGGTGAGGTGTCAATCTTGCTCCCCAATCAATTTCTTGAGTTGTTGTACCGTTACACGTCTCGACCAATCACGTCTTTTCTGCACCGGCGGGCAGAATCCCTGTGCTTAACAGTCAGCCCCAGGTCGTCTGCGCGGAAACGTCCGCGCTTGAACTTTCTCGTGCTGGTGAACTTTCTCGTGCTGGTGAACTTTCTCGTGCTGGTGATGACGACGCTCGTCTCCGGCGCTGAAGTGCGAACGAGGGAGGGGAGAGTCGAGGACGACACCGCGAGGACGCAGGCGCCGAGCCCGACCTCGTCGTCCGCGCGACGACGAAGGCGAAGACCGGCCGGGGCGCGCTCGAGGGACGGACCGATCGTCGTCAAATCGAGAAGTGAGCCTGGGAAATAAACCGTCCGCGGGGGATGTCGTTTCGCACCCCGCGCGACTGACCGACGAGCTCCTCCTTCCTCGGCCCGTGGGAACGAGCGCGAGCCGCACCGCAGCTACGGCCGCTCCATCAGCGCCCTCTCCAGCTCGCACGCCAGCCTCAGCAGCGCCTCGTCCGTCCCGCGCGGTCCCACCACGCTCAGCCCGAGCGGCGGTCCCGATCGTCTCGGCACCGGCACCGTCGCCTGCGGCAGCCTCGCGAGACCCGCCGCCGCGGTGAGCCTCAGCTGACGATTCCTGAACGATTCCACCGTCCGCGCGTCCGCCCCCGACGCCAACGGGGGCCCGGGGGACGTCGGCAGGAACAAGAACCTGTCCTTGCCCGTCGTCTCGTCCACCATCGTCGACTCCATCGACGCGGCGATGGCGTCCCTCGTCTTTGACGCCTCATCCGCCTCGGCGTCCGTCACCTCACCCGCGCCCTCGAACCTCTCCTTGACCCCCGGCCCGAACTGAGGTCGGTGTTCGCTGACCCAAGCGCCGTGCGCGCGCCACACCTCGTTGGCCTGGATCACGCGGAACAGGTTCCACCACTCCGTCAGCGGCGGCGTTCCTCCGCGACCGCCGATGTCAACCTCGACCAATCCCCCCGCGCGCTCGCCCAACGGCCCGGGTCCGCACGCCCTCGCCACCGCCTCCCTCAGCGTCGCCCGCGTCTCCTCGTCGCACAGTTCGAACGCGTCCCGCGCGATCGCCCCGTCGAACCTCAGGTCGAACGTCGTGTCCCACGCGCCCCACGGCGGCAGGAGCGCGGAGCCGCATCGGAGCATCGTCGTCGCGTCCCTGGCGAACCAACCGACGACGTCGAAGGACGGGGCGAGCGGGACGCACCCGCGCGTGGCGTCCACCCTCCCGTGCGTGGGCCTGAACCCGCACAGCCCGCAGTACGACGCCGGGACCCGCACGGAGCCCGCGGTGTCCGTGCCCAGCGCGACGTCGGCGTATCCGGCGGCGACGGCGACGGCGCTTCCGGAGGATGATCCCCCCGGGATGTGTCCAACCGCGGCGGGGTTTATCGGGGTACCGTAGTGGTGGTTCTCGCCCTGCAGCGCCCACGCCAGCTCGTCCATCTGCGTCTTTCCCACGCACGCGGCGCCCGCGGCGAGTAAGGAGGCGACGGGGGGCGCGTGTTGGCGCGCGGGTTCCGGGTGGGGGTCGAGCCAGGTGGGCTGGCCGCAGCCCGTGCGATGGCCCGCCACGTCGAGGTTGTCCTTGACCGCGAAGGTGAGACCCGCGAGGGGTCCGTCCGGGTCCGTGGGTGCCGCGCGCGCGTCGCAGTGGTCCACGAAGCATCCGCCCTTGCCCGTGCGCGGAACGTCGGGGAGGACGTCCACGACGCTCGGGGCGTCGCCGTCCGACCCTCGAAGCGTCGTCCTCGCACGACGGGGGGGGATCGGAAGATCCCGCGCGGTTCGCGGGTTCCCTCGGATCCATGCACGAATCCGGAGATGGTCGAGGCGTATCGACCGCTCGGCGAGCACGGAGGGGCGGCACGTCGCGGCCCGCATGTCCATTCCCCACCGCGGGGGCGCGATGTCGACTGGGGGTCGCCAAGCGGCGGGATACCGGGATATCGCGCGTGAAAAATTCGAGACTGTCCTGTTGTCACAGCCAGGCGAGCGGGCGTTATCTCAGGTTATCCCGTTTGCCGTCGTGACAAATACTCGAATACAGTCAGCCTTCCCGCGCACTTTCGCTCGCGCGCCCTAACACCCGCGTTGAGCACGATGTCGGCTTTCGTTCAGAGCGCTTTCACGACCGGCGGGTCCACGTTCGTTCGCGCGCGTCCCCAGACCCGCCGCGCCCCCGCCACCAGGGTGAGTGCCCTATCCGCATCTCCGTCGCACACATCCCACGGGACGCCCGATCGATTGCACGGACGCTCACCAACCCTCGTTCGTCGTCTCCAGGCCTCCGGGCGGGTATCCCTGCGCGTTCAGGCCATCGCGGAAGGTCGCCAGTCCCTGTTCGTCGCCGTCACCGTCAAATCCGGCAAGATGGAGGAGTATGAGAACCTCATCAAGCGACACAGTGAGTCAAGTCAACCAGCGTCATCGATCGTTTGTTTCCACCCGTCAAACCCGACAAACGCGCAAGTCTGACAATCCCGGCATCCAACGCAGTCACGAACTGCTACATGAACGACAGGTGCATGTACTTCGACTTTGGGGTGAACCAGGACGGATCGGATCCAAACGTCGTCTACCTGTACGAGGTGTACGAGGACGAGGCGGCGCTTCAGGAGCACCGGGACAGCTCGCACCTGAAGGAGTACCTGTCAGCGGCGGCGGAGCTCACCGACTCCCACGACGTCAGGACGCTCAACCTCGCGCCGTACGGCTCGGTGAACTGCAACTACGCCGGGCAGTGCGAGATCGGTGAGGGTATGTGGGACTAGCCAGGGTGCGAGTCACGTTTTGACTCTCGCATTGTAAAGCTTTGCCTATGTATTTTCGTAAGCTATTTTCGACACGCGGCGGACTCTTCCTCATACCCCGCCGCGACGACGCCCCCCACCCCCCGTACGCTCACCTCGAACGACGCGACCGCCGCGTCGCCCGTCACGTTCCGCACGACACACCCGCCTCCCGTCATCTCCTATGCGTTTACTTGATGCGGAAGTAGTCGTTGTCAAAGTGGTGGATGCGGACGTAGCCGTCCTCGCCACCCGACGTGAACGAGCGGCCATCCGGGTGCCACGCGAGCGCGTTGATGGGCCCGAAGTGCCCGCGGATCCCGCCGATCTCCTCCTCGTAGATCTTGTAGAAGATCTTGGAGTCGAACTTGCCAGCCTTGGAGTGGGTCGTGGTCACCGCCATCGCGTCCTGGCCACCACCCAGGATGATGTGGTCGAGGATCGGCGAGAGGATGGCGGCGTTCACCGGTCGATCCGCCGCGTACGTCTTGAGGCACTCCAAGGTTTCGGAGTCGAAGAGCTTCGCGGTCTTGTCCAGAGACGCGCTGATGAAGTGCGTCTTGTCGAGGGAGAGCGAGAGGTGCTGGATCTGCTTCTTGTGGTCGTTCGCCTCGTGCACAATCTTCCCAGTCTCCACGTCCCACAGGCGGATGATGCCGTCCTCGCCGCCCGTGAGGATGGTGCGGTTCAGCGGGCCCCACAGCGCCCTGTTAATCCTCCCCTCCGCTCCGGACATCGAAATCTTGATCTCGTTCGTCTGCTCCTCCCTGTTCGCCGCGACGTCCACGATGTGAAGCGCGGCGGGGACGCCCATGAAGGGATCGGACGAGATCACCATGTGCTGGTCGCCCTGGGAGAGCGCCACCGCGCGGACGGGCTGCTCGAACTGGTGGGTGAAGTAGCACGTCCCGGTCTCGGTGTCCCACATCTTGCACGTGGTGTCCGCGGAACCGGTGACGAAGGTCTTGGAGTCCTCGGACACGTCGCACGTCCACACGGCGCCGTTGTGGCCGATGTACGTGCCAACGCGCTCGCCGTCGTCGGAGTACCACAGCGTGGGGTGGTGATCCTTGGCGCACGTGAACAGGAGGTCGCCCTCCTTGTTGTACTTGATGAACGTCAGAGGCCTGCGAGATGAGCACGGCGAAACGTGAGGTCAGCATCGGTTCGACGGGAGGGGCGATCTCGGGTTGGCGCGCCGCAAAGACCTTTCGCCTTGAAAAAGGATGAGGCCCTCGCGCGTCACGCCGTGGGGCGGTCGCATGGGCGCGCGATCGGGGGCGTGGTACGCACCTCTCATGGCCCTTGAGCAGGATAGGACGCATGGCTGCGGGACTCGAGCTACCGAGCGGGTCCGCGCCTGGTGGAAAGGGAGAGTGTAGGCCCCGAGCGTGGTGAAAATACACAAAACCCCAAAAGGTTCCGGGAATCTTCTCATCAGACTGGTTGCGTGTGGTGAGACGAATGCGGCGAAATTAACTCGTCAACCTTGAGTCGTCTCTGAAGAAGCAGGCGAAACACCGGCGAAGGTTGATGTTGTGCGAGAGACGAGCCAAAACAGGCAATCAGGAAATCTCAACTCCTGCGCCAGAGCCACAGGCGTCGGGACCCCGAAGGTAGGAGGGTTCAGGACTGCGCCAGAGAAGGAAGCGGGAGTAGCCCGCGACCATGGCTCCCAACGGGGAAGACATGCCGCCCGCTGGGCTGGGACACACGGGCAGAACGCAGGCGGAGGTGAGCAGACCGCAATCCCGCAGACAACACGTATCGCACTGAGGGCGCCCCTCGGAGGAGGGTCAATTTCTGGCGAGGAGGGGACCGGCGAGGTCCCGAACGCGCCATCCCCGGGGCTCGATCGCGATGCGCACGGGTCGCGAAGAGCGCCACTTCTCGACCGCCCGCGAAGGCCGCGGTCGCCCATTCCTCTCGAGACCCCTCGCGGCGAACGCGCCACGGCCCCCGCTGCGCACTAAAATTGGATTTTTCCGACCTCTCACCCGCACGCGCCACCTCTCTCACAGGATGGTGTCGGGAGGGCCTCGCTCACGCGAGACGCGCTCGCAAACCAGCTCTACCTGAAGACCAAGCCCCCGAGCGGCACCGCGTTCAGGCCCTCGCAGACCATGGGCAGGACGAGCGCCCTCAAGGTGCGCCACCCCATCCGCGCGATTCGCCCCCAACGATCGGATCGATCGAGACGTCGGAGCCCTCGCGTGCTGCGCTCTCCCCGCCCCGTGCCGCGCGCCCCCTCGAACCCGACCCCGACGCTCACGCACCTCCTTTTCCCCCTCTCCATCCTCCTCGCAGTCCACCGGGCGGCTCGAGCCCCTGACCGCCGCGCGGCCCCCCGCGGTGTCCGCCCCCGCGATGGGCACAGCTGGCAGGACGAATGCGATGGGCGCCAACGCGGCGTCGTACGAAACCACCGTTCGATCGTCGACGCCCGCGCGGGTGGGTGGTGCCGTCACGCTCGCGCCCCTCACGCCCACGGGTGATTCCTCGCGCGCGAACGGATCCCTCGGAACGACGGACGCCGTCCCCACCGGGTCGCTTCGCGTGTCGCCGTCGAAACCCCTGCTCCGGCCGGAGTCTGAGGATGACGGGTACCAGTACCTGACGCTGCTCCGGTGGATGTGTCGAAACGCGGCGGATGAGGAGCGCCGGCGAGCGAACGCGCTGCCGCCCGGTCCGCACGGCGCGGACGAGTTCGTGTACCTCGCGAGGCTGGACAGGGACCCGAACGACTGGCAGCCGTACGCGCTGGGCGTGAGGGAGTACCACGGCTTGGACAGGACGGACTACTACACGATGTCGGCGCAGGGTATCACGCACTTTCTCGACGGCGCGCAGCCCGAGTTTATCACCGCGGAGCGATGGGAGCTCGAGGTGGCAAACTACAAGAAGATCAAATCCCTCACCGTGTTCCGCACGTATAAGAAGTGGAAGAGCTGGAAGCTCTGGCGCAAGAGCGTGATGAGCGCCAAGATGCAGCGAGCGGCGTCGGTGTTGGAGAAGAACCTCTTTGTGTTGGACCCCGTGTTTGCGCCGACCATCGACAAGGTCCGCGACGCGTGCAGAGAACTGAGCAAGAAACGTCTCAGTAAGGTGCGCACCGGCGAGGTACGCACGCTGGGTGCGTTCGTGGACGAGGTGAAGGAGGCGAGGGAGGAGATGACGGAGGAGTTTGCGCGGTTCAGCGCGGAGCAGACTGCGACGGTGAGCGACGCGTGTCAACGGTCCCTCGACGCGATGGAGGCGCGTTTGGAGGAGTTCTACGGCGACGACCTGCCGTGCACCGACCGTGTGGACAGGGTCTCCGGCCACGGATCCGCGGGTCCGTCCTCGCCCGCGGCTGGGAGGATAAGCGCGACGGGGTCCAAGCTGGGGTCCAAGAGGGGCCCCGGGTCGGAGGATGCGGCGCAGTACGCGTACACGGTGGCGGCGACCCGACGCACCGAGCAGCGCCGTTGCCTCACCTTTGTCAAGCTGATGGATTACGTCATGTGCGACACGATGCACGACATGCTGCTGGACAGCGTGAACGACGTGCTCTCCGCGACGAAGCAGTGCGAGGAGGACCAGTTTGAGATGCCCAAGCCGCCGTACAGGCTTCACAAACCCCGGCTCAAGGTGCAGTCCGCGATGAAGCGGATGTTCCGGAAGATCACCCAGGAGAACCGCAGGCAGAGCGCGAGCAAGAAGGTGCGGGAGGCGGCCAAGGAGAACCAGCTCATGGACACCATCAAGGACCGCCAGATGCAAGCGAGGCACGAAAAGGAGGATGACGAGCTCAACAGGTTCGAGCCCAAGTTTCCGGTGTTGCCCCAGTTCGAGGTTGAGCTCGCATGGGACGAGCGCGCGTCGCAGACGGTGTTCGAGCCTTCCTTCCATGATTTCCAGTCGGAAGTTGAGAAGACGGTCAAGTCCTTCATCGACATGCTCGCCAAGGTGAAGCGCCTCCCCGACGATAAGGCGCTCATGTCCAAGATGACGGATGCGCTCGAGATGGAGCAGTCGTCTGGCAAGGGCATGGACATGGCGGACCTCGCGTACACTGAGCGGTGGCGCGAGCTCGTGAGACAGGTTCGCAGGTCGCTCGCGTTTGGTTTCGATACCGCCACCAGGTACAAGGACAACTTCGACATCTTCGTGAACATGAAGAAGAAGAACGCCGAGACGTCCACGTCGCAAATCGTGGAAAATTACAAATCCGGCGACCTCGTCATCGACAACTTCCGACGGGATACCATCACCTACCTCGACCAGAAGAAGCGAATGGAGGCCTTCTACGTTGATCAAAACGTGGGCATCGTCAAGATTAAGTCACAGCGGCTTCAGACCGCGCTCCTACCCTCACCGACGGCCAAGCTGGAGGAGCTGTCTCAGATGCTCCCCGGTTTGGCTGCTGAGATGTTCAACAAGTTCATTGAAGAGGTTCACGCCGGAACCAACAAGCTGGCAAACCCGCCAAAGTCAGCTGAAGATTTCATGGACGTGATGCGGTTCTGCGTGGACCTGCGGGAGTCCACGCTGGAGAGGCTTGGTGCGCAGGCGGAGGAGGTGAAGGCCCTGTACGACCTCATCAACGAGTTTGGCTTTCCCATCAAGGAGGAGGACCAGGCCAAGTTTGCGCTGCTGGAGGACGACTTCGCCATGCTCGAGACGGTGCTGGACGAATCCGAGGGCCAGCAGGAGGATAGAATCAAGCAGTTCGCCGCGGAGATGATCGAGGCCGGCAAGGAGGTCAACCAGAACCTCAAGGACCTCGCCAAGGCTGCCACCGACGAGATGATCCTCGATGTGGAGGCGCCAAGGGAACAAGTGCTCGAATTCGTGGAGGATCTCACAGCCAAGGTGGAGGCGCAGCAGGCAGAGGCCAAACGCATCGTCAAGATCCAGGAGACCTTCAAGGTGGAACCAACCGAGTTCGAATCTCTCAAAGCTGTGGCCGAGGACGTCGCGCTCAAGCGGTCCATGTGGGTCAGCGACAAGGAGTTCGACGGGCTCGTGGTCACCTGGGCCGAATCGGTGTTTGACCAGATTGACGTGGCGTTCATGGAGGAGAAGGTTCAGAAGATGGGCAAGCTCTGCGTCAAGCTGGAGCGGGGCCTGCAGCCCAACAGCGTGGTGCCCGCGTTCAAGGCTAAGGTTGACGCGTATAAGCAACTCCTGCCCGTCATCAGCGCGTTGGGCAACGACGCGTTGTTGATGCGCCACTGGGAAAAGATCCAGGAGATCATCGGTCAACCAATCGTGCGCGACGAGACGTTCACGCTGCAGAAGATCCTGGACATGAAGTGCCCCGATCACTCCGATGCTATCTCGCAGGTTTCCGTGGAGGCGACCCAGGAGAGGCAGCTCGAGTCGCAGCTCGAGAAGATTGTGAAAAGATGGCAGGATGTCTCCTTTGCTGTTACCAACTACAAGGAGAGCAAGGACACTTTCATCTTGGGCGGCTTGGAGGAGGTGTTTACGGCGCTCGAGGATTCTATGGTGACCATGACCACCATCCTGTCCAGTCGCTTCGTCGCGGGCATCAGGACCGAGGTCGAGAAGGTGGAGAAGAACATGAACGTCTTCTCGGACACCCTCGACGAGTGGCTTGCTGTGCAGAAGAACTGGATGTACCTGGAGTCCATCTTCAGCGCTCCCGACATTCAGCGCCAGCTCCCAAACGAGTCGAAGCAGTTCTACGGCGTGGACAAGATGTACAGGGACGTGATGCGCAAGACGCGCGAAAACGACAACGCGATGCGCGCCGCCACGACTCCGGGATATCTGGAAAAGTTCCAGAAGGCGAACGAGACGCTAGACTTCATCCAAAAGAACCTGGAGGAGTATCTGGAGACGAAGCGCATGGGTTTCCCGAGGTTTTATTTCCTCTCCAACGACGAGCTGCTCGAGATTCTGGCCGAGACCAAGAACGTGCAGGCCGTGCAGCCGCACATGTCCAAGTGCTTCGATGGTATCAAGTCCCTCGACTTTGGCGAGGACCCCAAGAGCGTGGACATCTTCGCCATGTTCAGTGCGGAGGGGGAGCGGGTGCAGCTCGGGAAAAATTTGAAGGCTCGTGGCAACGTTGAGCAGTGGCTCACAGCCGTGGAGGCTGCCATGGTCGCCGCGCTCAAAAAGCAGGGCAAGGAGTCGTACGTGAGCTATGCCAAGGAGGCGCGGACCGATTGGGTGCGCAATCAGCCCGCGCAGATTGTAATCATGGTTGCGCAGATTTACTGGTGCCGCGGCGTCATCGAGTGCCTTGAATCTGAAAACCCAGTGGCGGCTATGGAGAAGTACCTGGAAAAGAACCGATCGGACCTCAAGGATATGACCGCGGTGGTTCGCGAGGACCTCACCAGGCTGCACCGCAAGATCATCGCCGCGCTCATCACCATCGACGTGCACGCACGTGACATCGTGGAAGAGCTCTGGCAGGAGAAGGTCGAGTCAGTGAACGACTTTAAGTGGCAGATGCAGCTCAGGTACTACTGGGACGACAAGGACGACATCTGTCTCATCCGCCAGACCAACACGCTGTTTAATTACGCGTACGAGTACCTCGGTGCGCAGTCCCGCCTCGTGGTGACCCCGATGACGGACAGGTGCTACATGACGCTGACCGGAGCCATGCACCTCAGGCTAGGCGGCGCGCCTGCGGGACCCGCGGGTACGGGCAAGACGGAGTCGACCAAGGATCTCGGCAAGGCGCTCGGCGTGCAGTGCGTGGTGTTCAACTGCGGAGATAACTTGGACTACAAGTTCATGGGTAAGTTCTTCGCGGGCTTGAGCCAGTGCGGCGCTTGGGCGTGCTTCGATGAGTTCAACCGTATTGACATTGAGGTGCTCTCAGTCGTGGCGCAGCAGCTCCTCACGATCCAAAACGCTATGAAGGCAGGGTTGGATATTTTTACCTTTGAGGGCCGTGAGATGCCGCTGAAGCACACGTTCGCCGTGTTCATCACCATGAACCCCGGTTACGCCGGTCGCACCGAGCTCCCTGACAACCTCAAGGCGCTCTTCCGGCCGATGGCGATGATGATCCCCGACTACGCACTCGTCGCCGAGGTGATGCTCTTCTCCGAGGGATTCGAGACTTCCAAGGACCTGTCGCGCAAGATGACTAAGCTGTACAAGCTCTCGTCCGAGCAGCTTTCCCAGCAGGACCACTACGACTTTGGCATGCGTGCGCTCAAGTCGTTGCTCGTCATGGCGGGTGCACTCAAGCGCGGCTCCCCGGACCTTGACGAGCAGGTTGTCCTCATCCGCGCGATGCGCGATGCCAACTTACCCAAGTTCCTCTCCGCTGACTGCGAGCTGTTCGAGAACCTGATCATGGACCTCTTCCCGGGCAAGGTTGTCCCGGAGAGTTCATCGGGTGACTTGGAGCGGGCCATTGTCGAGTCAATCAACGAGGTTGACCTGCAGCCAAAGGAGACATTCGTCACCAAGGTTGTCCAGCTGTACGAGACATTCAACGTCCGCTTTGGCGTCATGCTTGTCGGTCCCACGGGCGGAGCCAAGACGACCAACTACCAGATTCTCAAATCGGCGATGACAAAGCTTCGCAACGAAGGCCATCCCAACGACTCGTTCCAAGTAATTCACACCTACGTGTTCAACCCCAAGTGCATCAAGATGGGCGAGCTGTACGGTGAGTACAACTTGGGCACGGGCGAGTGGACTGATGGCCTGGGATCCACCTTGATTCGCAACGCCGTGGCGGACCAGACAATGGAGAAAAAGTGGGTGGTGTTCGATGGCCCCGTGGACGCCATCTGGATCGAGAACATGAACACTGTGCTCGACGATAATTGCACGCTTTGCCTTCCCAACGGCGAGCGAATCAAGCTCAACCCGATCACGATGCGAATGCTCTTCGAGGTCCAGGACCTGGCGGTGGCATCTCCCGCGACGGTTTCACGGTGTGGAATGGTGTACATGCCCCCCAACGAGCTTGGCTGGCTCCCCTACGTCACCACCTGGGCGAACACGCAGCTGCCCGAGGCAATGACCGACGAGACCAAGGCTTACATCCTGAGCCTGTTCAACAAGACCATCGACGGCGGGCTGTCCTTTGTGCGCAAAAACCTCAAGGAGGCCATACCCACCGTAGACATTAACCTGGTGACGTCGCTCACGGCGCTGTTCAAGTCGCTGGTGCAGCCCGAGAAGGGTGTGGACTTTGCCGATGACAAGCTCAGCCTCCACCCCAAACTCGCCAAGGTTTTCGTCTTCTCCTACGTCTGGTCGCTGGGCGGTAACTTGCAGGAGCAGTTCCACGCGCAATTCGACGAGTGGGCAAGAGCGCACTTCGCCGATAACATCAAGGAGCTCGAGAAGGTCCCCCCTGCGGACGAGGGTGCCATGCTTTACGACTTTTACGTGGTGACTGACGACATTGACTTCCCCAAGGGTCGGTTCGAACACTGGGACAAGGCCGTGAAGCCGTTCAAGTACAGCAAGGACGTGCCCTTCTTCCAGCTGCTGGTGCCCAACCTTGACACCACGCGCTTCTCGTTCCTTCTGGAGACTTGTCTGGACGTGGACAAATCCCTGCTGCTCACCGGCGGCACGGGCGTGGGCAAATCGGTAATCATCACCGACTACCTTGCGAGGTCCCAGGAGCCCAGGGGTCTGGTCAACATCATCCTCAACTTCTCTGCGCAGACGCCCGCGAAGGACACCCAGCTGTTGATCGAATCCAAACTGGAGAAGAAGCGCAAGACTCGATTCGGCGCGCCGCCCAACAAGAAGATTGTGCTCTTTGTCGACGACGTCAACATGCCCGCGCGTGAAACCTACGGCGCCCAACCCCCAGTCGAGCTGTTACGTCAGTACCAGGACTTCCGCGGCTTTTACGATCGCGAGAAGCTCTTCTGGAAGGATGTCGAGGATACCACGCTGGTGTGCGCGTGCGCGCCACCTGGCGGCGGCAGGCAGGAGGTGACGCCCCGGTTCTTCCGCCACTTTAACATGCTCAACGTGCCGCCGCCAAACGACGCCACGATGAAGATCATCCTCGGCTCAATCTTCAGCGGGTTCCTTGACTCGTCCTTCGGGCCAGAGAACGATAAGAAGTTCCCCAAGGAATTCCAGGAGATTGTCACGCCAGTGGTTGACTCGAGCGTCGAGGTTTACAGGCGCATGAGCGAGGAGCTCCTGCCCACGCCGCAGAAGAGCCATTACACCTTCAATCTCCGCGACCTGAGCAAGGTGCTCCAGGGCATGCTCCTCATCACCCCGGATAAGTGCAAGTCTCTTGACGTCATGACGAGGCTCTGGGTTCACGAGAGTATGCGAGTGTTCCACGATCGACTCATCAGCGTCGAGGACAAGGACTACTACAAGGTGATGGCCTCTGAGCTCGTCGAGAAGAACTTCACCGTCGTGCTCGAGGGTAAGTACGAGGATCCTCCGGTTCCGGAGGGCGAGACCCCGCCCGAGCCTGAAGTCGACGAGGACGGCAACCCAGTCGAGTACAAGCTGGGCACCAGGGCATACAAGGACCTGTTTGAGGATCGCAACATCATCTTTGGCGACTTCCTTGACCAAAACTGCGAGCCCGAGGAGCGCGTGTACGAGGAAGGAGACGACATCCCCAAGATGATCAAGATCATGGAGGATTACCTGGAAGAATACAACTTCAGCGCCACGAACCAGATGAACCTGGTGTTTTTCATGGACGCCGCCGAGCATGCCACGCGAATCGCGAGGATTCTGCGGCAGCCGCGCGGCAACGCAATGCTCGTGGGCGTTGGCGGCAGCGGGAAGCAGTCGCTCACGCGGTTTGGAAGTTTCATGGCGGGGTTCAAGTGCTTCAGCATCGAGCTCACGCGCGGTTACGGCATCACTGAATTCCGCGACGACCTAAAGAACCTCTACGTTCAGACCGGTATTGAGGGAACACCCACTGTGTTTTTGTTTACGGATACGCAAATCGTCACGGAGGGTTTTGTCGAGGACATCAACAACATCCTCAACAGCGGCGAGGTTCCCGGACTGTTTGCCCAGGACGAGAAGGAGCGAATGATGACCGAGATTCGTCCGTACGCCGAGTCCCTTGGCTTGAACCCAACGAAAGATGTGCTCTTTAGCACGTTCATCAACAGGGTGCGAGACAACCTCCACATCATCCTGTGCATGTCCCCCGTGGGCGAGGCTTTCCGGTCTCGATGCCGCCAGTTCCCCTCTCTGATCAACTGCTGCACCATCGACTGGTTCATGGAGTGGCCCGAGGAGGCGCTCACCAGCGTCTCCAACAAGTTCCTCTCCACCGTGGACCTCGGCTCGCCCGAGGTTAACAAGCATGTCGCAAACATGTGCGTCGACGTGCACATGTCCGTCACCCAGACGTCCGAGCGGTTCTTCCAGGAACTCAGGCGCAAGTTTTACACGACGCCCAAGTCTTACCTCGACCTCATCAACCTCTACACCGCTCTGTTGGCCGAGAAGAGAGAGGAGCTGGGCAACGCGAAGGACCGCCTGCTCAACGGTCTGAACAAGCTCGCGGAGACCAACGTCGTCATTGATAACCTGAAGATTGAATTGGGCGAACTGCAGCCCGTGCTCGAGGAGAAATCTGCGGCAACCGCCGACCTCATTGAGCAGGTCAACAAGGACAAGGCCGACGCCGCGGAGGTCGAGAAGAAGGTGATCGAAGAGGAGGCCCAGGCCAAGGCGCTGGCGGCGGAGACAGAAGCCATCGCGGCATCTGCCAAGGCTGACCTCGAGGAGGCCATGCCCGCGCTGGATGCGGCTGTCGAGTCGCTCAATGCCCTCAACAAGAACGACATCGTGGAGATCAAAAACCTGCCCAGGCCCCCGCCGTTGGTTGGCGTCACCATGGAGGCTGTGCTCACTCTTCTGAAGGAGAAGACGGACTGGGCGAGCGCAAGGAAGGTTCTCGGCGACACCGGCTTCATGAAGCGCCTATTCGAGTTTGACAAGGACAACATCTCGCCCAAGACGCTCAAGCGCCTGGAGAAGTTCGTCAACCGCGAGGATTTCACTCCGGAAATTGTCCAATCCCAGTCGCAGGCGGCGAAGAGCCTCTGCATGTGGTGCCGCGCCATGCACGTCTACGCGGGGGTGGAGAAGGTGGTCAGACCCAAGCGAAAGGCGCTTGCCGAGGCTGAGGCATCGCTTGCAGCGACACTCGCGGCGCTCAAGGAGAAGCAGCAGTTTCTCAAGGACGTCCAGGACAAGGTTGCGCAACTCGAGAAGGACCTCGCCAAGGCCGAGGCTGAGTCCCAGTCCCTCAAGGACCAGGCTCAGCTCACTGAGGATCGTCTGGTGCGCGCGGAGAAGCTAACGAGCGGCCTCGCCGACGAGGCTGTGCGCTGGAAGTCAACCGCCGAATCCCTCGGCGACCAGCGCGAGTTACTGGTTGGCGACGTCTTCGTCTCCGCCGCTTGCATCTCCTACTTTGGCGCGTTCAACGGCGCCTACCGCGACGAGCTCGTGGACCTGTGGACGAGCCGGTGCCGCGAGCTCGGCGTTCCGGTCAGCGAGAACTGCTCTCTCAAGAACACGCTGGCGTCCCCGGTTGAGATTCGCGAGTGGAACATCTGGGGCTTGCCCACCGACGACGTGTCCGTCGATAACGGCATTTTGGTCACACGCGGCCGACGATGGCCGCTGATGATCGATCCACAGGCGCAGGCCAACACGTGGGTCAAAAACATGGAGCAGAAGAACGCTTTGAAGATCATCAAGCTCACGGACGGCAACTACCTGCGCACGATGGAAAACTCCATTCGCAACGGTACCCCAGTGCTTGTCGAGGACATTGGTGAGACTCTCGATCCTGCGCTCGAGCCCATCCTGCAGAAGGCTGTGTTTGTGCAGAATGGACGCACGCTTATCCGTTTGGGCGACACGGACGTTGACTACGATCCCAACTTCAAGTTCTACCTCACCACGAAGATGCCCAACCCGCACTACCTCCCCGAAGTTTGCATCAAGGTTACAATCATCAACTTCACGGTGACCATCAAGGGCTTGGAGGACCAGCTCCTCGGCGACGTCGTCCGCAAGGAGCGGCCGGACCTCGAGGAAGCGAAGGACCGTCTTGTGCTGTCCATCAGCAACGACAAGAAGCAGCTCAAGGACCTCGAGGACAAGATCTTGCGCCTGCTGAAGGAGTCCGAGGGCAACATCCTCGACGACGTCGATTTGATCAAGACGCTGGAGACGTCAAAGACGACATCCACCATGATCAACGGCCGCGTGAAGGAGGCGGAGCAGACAGAGGCGTCAATCAACGAAACCCGCGAGAAGTACAGGCCTGCCGCCATCCGCGGCTCCATCCTCTACTTCGTCGTCGCGGACCTCGCGCTCATCGGGCCCATGTACCAGTACTCGCTCAACTTTTTCATGAAGTTGTTCAACCAGTGCATCGACAACTCAGAACCCAGCGAGCGGCTCCGCAAGCGACTCAAGAATCTCATGAGCTACACCACCTATTTCGTGTACGTTTCCGTCTGTCGCGGTCTCTTCGAGGAGCACAAGCTGCTGTTCTCCCTGCTCGTGTGCACGTCCATCATGCGGGTCATGACGGTTCAGGAGAAAATCGATGAGGCCAACGTGGGTGACGCGGAGGAATCCGACGAGGAGGACGAGGACGAGGATGCAAAGCCCGAAGACGCCGCGCCCGTCGAGTCCCCCGCGGTCATCGAGGCCCGCGAGTGGAACGTCTTTCTTCGAGGCACGCCCCTCAACTACGAGGCACCGGCCAAGACTGTGGAGTGGCTCACGGACGCTGTCTGGCGAAACGTGTGCTACCTCGAGACGGACCTCCCCAACTATCTCACCGGATTCACCGCGGATATGGCGGCCAAGTCAGCCGAGTTCGAGGCTTGGGCCGAGTCAGACTCGCCATTCCAGGAACCGATGCCCGGCGGCTGGGACGATAAGCTCACGTACTTCATCAAGCTCGCAGTTGTGAAGGTTTTCAAGGAGGACAAGGCTGTCGCGTCTGCGCAGCAATACATCGGCGCCGAGCTCGGCAAGGCTTTCACCGAGGCTCCCCCGTGGACCCTCGACGACGTGTTCCCCGACACCAACAGTCGCGTGCCCATCATCTTCATCCTCTCCACCGGCGCGGACCCGACCGCGATGCTCCAGAGGTTCGCCACCAAGATGGGCTGGGTCCCGGGCGAAAGGTTGCACTTTTGCTCGCTGGGCCAAGGCCAGGGTCCAATCGCGGAGGAGATGGTGTCAAAGGCGCAGGACAACGGCGATTGGGTGTGCCTCCAGAACTGCCACGTGGCGAGTTCGTGGATGCTCTCCCTGGAGGCCATGGTCAACAACATGAGCCAGGACTACAATCCTGTGCACGACGACTTCAGGCTCTGGCTCACCTCCATGCCCGCGGCCATCTTCCCCGTCTTGGTGCTCCAGAACGGAATCAAGCTCACAAACGAGCCTCCCAAGGGTGTCCGAGCCAACATGAAGCGAACCTTCAACGACATCCAGGAGGACGTGTGGGAAGGTTGCTCCAAACCCCAGCCGTACAAGAAGCTGGTCTTTGCGCTCTCAACCTTCCACGCCATCATCCAGGAGAGGCGCAAGTTTGGCCCGCTCGGCTGGAACATCCGGTACGAGTTCAACGCGAGCGACATCGAGTGCTCGATGCTCACGCTCAAGATGTTCCTCGAGGAGCAGGACGAGATCCCGTGGGCGGCGCTGGTGTACGTCACCGGGCAGATTAACTACGGAGGCAGGGTCACGGACGACCTCGACCGCCGGTGCCTCATGTCCATCCTCAAGAAGTACTACCTTCCCGACATCTTGGACGACTCGTACAGGTTCACGCCCTCTGGGACCTACTACGCGCCTCCGGAGGGGGACCTGTTCTCGTTCCGCGATTACCTCGAGCAGCTCCCGTTGACGGAGGCGCCCGAGGTTTTCGGGATGCACCCCAACGCGAACATCACCTTCCAGCTGCAGGAGACGCGCAAGATGATGGACACCATCCTCTCCATTCAGCCCAGGGCGACGTCGGCGGAGGGTGGCAAGTCGCCCGACGAAATCGTCGCCGCCCTCGCCGCCGAGATTGAGTCCAACATCGCGCCCCCCCTGGACCTGGACGACGCGTGCCCCGGTCTCTTCGATCGAACGGCGTCCGGGCAGCTCAAGTCGCTGTCGGTGGTGCTCGGTCAGGAGATTGAGCGCTTCAACAAGCTCACCAGGCGCGTGCTCTCGTCGCTGAAGGAACTTCAGAAGGCGATCAAGGGCATCGTGGTGATGACGGGCGAGTTGGAGCAGATGTACACCGACTTTCTGAACAACAAGGTTCCCGGCCTGTGGGAGAAGGTTGCTTACCCGTCCCTGAAGCCCCTCGGCGGATGGATCGTCGACTACCACAGGCGCATCGACTTCATGCGCACCTGGCTCACCAAGGGGAATCCCAAGTCGTACTGGCTCAGCGGATTCTTCTTCCCGCAGGGCTTCATGACCGGCGTGCTGCAGGAGCACGCGAGGAAGTACCAGCAGCCCATCGACGCCCTCAACTTCAATTTTCAGGTGTTGGAGGGCAAGGAGGTGGCCGAGGACATCACGGAGGCGCCCGAGGACGGCGTGTTGATCGACGGCCTCTACGTCGACAACGCCAGGTGGAACCGCGAGATGAAATACCTCGACGAGAGCGACCCGGGGGTTATGATCTCGAACCTCCCCGTGGTACACTTCGTTCCCGTGATGGGGTACTATCCCCCGCCGCTCCTGGCGCCCGCGGACCCCAAGGAGTACCAGTGCCCGCTGTACAAGACGAGCGTGCGGGCGGGTATCCTGTCCACGACGGGCCAGTCCACCAACTTTGTCATCTGCGTCGGGCTCCCGATCCGGCCAGGCACCGACTCTGACTTTTGGGTGCTGCAGGGCGTCGCGCTGCTGTGCGCGACGAACGACTGACGAGATTATTCTTTTACGCAAGACAACATTAGCTTAGCGAGGCGCTCCGGATCCGTGGCACAACGAGGAGCCCCGATTGTAATTGCAACCGTAGTAATCAAACCGACCTCGGCGAAACTCCATCGATATCGAAATACATCACCACAGAGCCGAGGAGAGAATCTCTCTGGCTTTGCCGCCGACAGAGCGAACCGCGCGACGACGGCGGGGATGAACCGGCGGGACGAACCCGGCGCGTCAACGTCTTCCTCATCTACCCTCGTCGCCCTCATCGACGGCGACTGCGCGCTGTGCAGCGGCTACGCGCGTCTCGTCTCCGCGCTCGATGGCAAAGGCGCGGTGTACTTCGAGACGCAGCAGAGCGACGCGGGGCGGGCGCTGCTCAAGCGGTGCGGGATGCCCACGGACCTGAGCTCCATCGTGGTCGTCGAGGTGTCACCCAAGGGCAAGGCGATCGGGTACGTTAGGTCCACGGCTGTGCTGAGGACGTTCCTGGCGCTCGGGGCGCCGTGGTCGGCGCTCTACCTGACCGTGGCGATCCCCGAGTTTATCCGCGACGGGGTGTACGGGCTGGTGGCCAAACATCGTTACTCGGTGTTTGGGACGAACGGCGGGAGATGCGCGCTTCCGGACGCGGTGACGCGGCGACGGATCGGCCGCAAACTCCCCGCGGGCCTGCTAGACTAGCCCGTCTTGCGCTCCCTTTGCTCGTACACATGGTTACTACACGGGTTCGCTACTAGCGCTAGAAATGAATGTACACCGTCGACGTCGCCGTCGCTACCTCGGCATCGACTTGATCTTGGACACGGGCGGGGTCTTCGGCTCCTTACCCCCGCTCGCCCTCCCCCGCGTCATCGGCGGCGACGCCGGCGTCGTCGTCCCGCCCGCGCCGCCCCCCGCGCCGCCTCCGCCGCCCTCCGGGGAGTCGAACTCGCCCCCGTCGCCGAACACCAGCCTTCGCCGCGTCGCCGCGGGCGTCGTCGTCGCCGGGTCCGCCGCGGGGTTCGTCGGGAAGACGCGCGATCGCGTCGGTCTCTTCTTCCTGGGCGCCGCGGGGGGATCCGGGAGTTCGTCGAGGCCCGGCCGAGTCGGGTGGCTCATCGGGGGCGTCGCCGACATCGTCTCGTCGTCCGCGCGAAACCAACCGGGACGCAACCTCCTACAACAGCTCGCTCGCTCGCTCGCGACTGACAAGGCGAATTTTCACCTCGGCCTCGTGTCGCGCCTGGGGGGGAATGCGAGGGGAGGGAGGATGGTGAGACGGGGGATACTCGCGGCGAACGGTGGGTGATGATCGTCGCGGGCGGATGTCGACGACGCGACGTGACGCGAGGCGTTCCGACGCCGTCGAGGCCGCGCGGCGGGCGCCAGCGCGAGAGGGGTGGGCAACCCGCACGGCGGGGCGAAGGCTCCGCGGCGCTTCCCGCGGGAATGCGCGAACGGGTGCGCCGCCTCGGCGCCGCCTCGCGGTCGTATCGCGGGTGAGGGAGGGTGTGGATTAATTCGTGTGTGTTCGCACCGAGAGAGAGACCTGGACGGCCGCGGGACGGACACGCGCCGTCCGCGTCGTGGCTTCTGAGCTGGATTTGGCGTAGCCGCTGCTCCTCCCGCCCATCCTCGTTCGGGCCGAAACGCGGAAAAAAGCCCGGCGGGTTCGTTCTCATCCGTTCTCGTTGAAGGGTGGCGGCTGGGGCTTTCGCCGGTCGGACTTTTTTTCGCGAATGCGCATGGATGTGCAGTCAGAACATGCCGGTTGCGACCGACCGTGCCAACAAAAAATCGAGTCCGACTCGGCGCCTCTGCGCAACCTCGGCTGGCCTGAGGCGGCAAGGCCCTCTCGCTCTCGCGCGTCGACCCCGCTCCGCAAGGCGCGTCGTTCGACAACGCAACGCTTGGAAGCGTGGCGGTAGGCTAGTAGGCACCGTACGCACCGAAACTCAGGACAGATGAGCGCCGTCGCACTCTCGTCCGCCGCCGTCGTCGCGCCGCGTCGTGTGTCATGGCAGAAGAGGCTGTCCGCCTCCAGCCGCGCACGCGTCGCCCGCCGCGTCGTCGCCAAGGCCACCGCCGAGGCTAAGGCTTCCCCCAAGAAGCACCAGGCCGAGTGGAACTCCCTCGGCTCTGTCTGCGCAGTCCTCGGATCCCAGTGGGGAGACGAGGGCAAGGGGAAGCTCGTCGACATCCTCGCCCAGGTGAGCGATCGCGCGCCAAATCGCGCAACTAAACCTAAACCCCGGCGCCGGACCTGTGCGATGCCGCCCCTCGGGCTTCCGACCCGGACGACGCCGCACGCTCGATTCCGTTCCCGATCCGCGACCGCAAACCGTTCCTCGACTCACCGTCCTCCGTTCCGTCCGATCCAAACAGGAGTACGACATCGTCGCGAGGTGCCAGGGCGGCGCCAACGCGGGCCACACCATCTACGACGACGAGGGCAAAAAGTACGCCCTCCATCTCGTGCCCTCCGGCATCCTCAACGAGAAGGCCAAGTGCGTCGTGGGCAACGGCGTGGTGGTCCACCTCCCCGGTATGTTCAACGAGATCGATACCCTCGAGAAGGCGGGCGTGAAGATCGATTCCTCTCGCCTGGTCATCTCCGACCGCGCGCACATGCTCTTCGACCTCCACAAGGAGATTGACGGCTTGCGCGAGGCGGAGCTCTCCGGAAACAAGATTGGCACCACCAAGCGCGGCATCGGCCCCGCCTACGCGTCCAAGGCGACCCGCAACGGCATCCGCGTCGGGGACGTCAGGAACCCCGAGACGTTCGCGCAGAAGCTCAGGACCCTCGCCGCCGACGCCGCCGCGAGGTTTGACGATTTCGAGTACGACGTCGACGCGGAGATCAAGGCGTACGAGAAGTACGCCGAGCGCATCACCCCGTTCATCGCCGACACCGTGCACATGATCAACGAGGAGCACAAGGCGGGCAAGCGGGTGCTCGTCGAGGGCGCCAACGCCACCATGCTCGACCTCGACTTTGGCACCTACCCCTTTGTCACCTCCTCCAACCCGTCCCTCGGCGGCGTGTGCAGCGGCCTCGGCTTGGCGCCCAACAAGTTCGAGACGGTCATCGGCGTCGCCAAGGCGTACACGACGCGCGTCGGCGCGGGACCTTACCCCACCGAGCTTTTCGGCGAGCTCGCGGACGACCTCCGCGAGAAGGGGTACGAGTACGGCACCACCACCGGCCGCCCCAGGCGCATCGGCTGGCTCGACGTCGTCGCCCTCAACTACGCGTCCGCCATCAACGGGTTCACGCACCTCAACCTCACCAAGCTCGACGTGCTCTCCGGCCTGCCCGAGCTTAAGATCGCCACCGCGTACAAGCTCGGCGACGGCACCGTCACCAACGCCTTCCCCTCGTCCATCGAGGAGCTCGAAAAGGTTGAGTGCGTGTACGAGACGATGCCCGGATGGGAGGAGGACATCTCCGATATGCGCGACTGGGACGAGCTCCCGGCGGGATGCAAGGCGTACGTGGAGAAGATCGAGGAGCTCACCGGCGTGGAGTGCAGGTACCTCGGCGTCGGGCCCGGGCGCGACGCGATCGTCGTCAAGCCTTGACCGCGAGCGAGGACGCGCGGGGCGAGGCGAGATATTTATGCGTATAACTTTTACACTCGGCGGAGTGGCGGGCGCGTGTCCCGGCCGAGAGCGTCGGCGACGGGGAGGGGAGGGGTGCGTGGGGGGACCCGGCGCGGGTCCTCGATAGTAGCTTCATGTTTCAGTAAAATTCGACGAATTTCCACGAACCCTCGGCTCCGCCCCCGCTCGC
>MDTE01143970.1_pt1 | contig 23162 bp, 25 predicted proteins | sample 811231 | NCBI WGS metagenome assembly MDTE01 (sample SAMN05326651, study PRJNA326480) | marine metagenome | isolation source: seawater | place: Indian Ocean: Red Sea | collected 2010 | reverse complement strand
ATAACTGTATTAATTGTGGAAGATGTGTAAGAGCATGTGATGAAATTCAAGGCTCATTTGTCTTAACAATGAGTGGTAGAGGTTTTGAATCTAAAATTACAACTGATAATGATATGATGTTTGGTGACTCGTCATGCGTTTCGTGTGGTGCATGTGCACACACATGTCCAACAGACGCAATATCGGATGTTTTTCAATCTAAATCTGTAAAAGTTGATAAAAAAGTGAGAACAACTTGTTCTTACTGTGGTGTTGGATGCAACTTAGAAGCATCAATAAAAGATGGTAAAGTAGTTGCTATAGATACACCAAAACAAACAGAAGTAAATGCAGGACATACTTGCATTAAAGGAAGATATGCGTTTGGTTTCTATGATCATCCAGATAGATTGCGAAGTCCACTTGTAAAAAGAAATGGAAAATTTGAAGAAGCATCTTGGGATGAAGCTTATGATTATATTAAGCATAAATTGGAAAAAATTAAAAATGAAAGTGGACCAGACTCTATTGCAGGTATTTCCTCAGCGAGATGTACAAATGAAGAAAATTATATTTTTCAAAAAATGATAAGAGCTGTTGTTGGTACTAATAACATTGACTGTTGTGCAAGAATTTGTCATTCGCCTACAGCTTGGGGAATGCAACAAACTTTTGGAACAGGTGCTGCAACAAATTCTACTGAGGATATTTATCATGCAGATTTATTTTTAGTAATTGGAGCAAATCCAACTAATGCTCACCCTGTTACAGGCGCAAAAATAAAACAACAAGTAATGAAAGGTAAAAAACTAATTGTTTTAGATCCTGTAACAACCGAACTTGCAAGATTAGCTGATTATCATATTAGACTTAAACCAGGAAGTAATGTTGCTGTACTAAATATGATGCTTTATTTCATTGTAAAAGGAAATTTGTTAAATAAAGACTTTGTAGAAAAGAGAACTGAAGGATTTGACGCATTCATACAACATATTAATAATTTGGATATTAATCATTTGGCTGAGGTAGCTGGGGTTGACAAACAACAAGTTAAAGAAGCAGCAATTGCCTATGCTACAGCAAACAATTCAATGGAGTTTCATGGACTGGGGGTCACTGAACACGAGCAAGGCTCAAAAACTGTAATGTTAATTGCTGACCTTGCAATGATAACAGGTAATATTGGAAGAAGAGGTGTTGGAGTAAACCCATTAAGAGGACAAAACAATGTTCAAGGTGCAGCTGATATGGGATGTCAACCTCATCAAGGTGCTGGTTATTTTCCTGTTGCTGATAAAAAAATACAAGATTTTTACAGCGAAAAGTATGGAGTAGTTCATCCAACAAAAGCAGGGCTAAAAATTCCTGAAATATTTGATGCTGCAATAAATAGAGAAGTTAAAGGATTATGGATTATTGGAGAAGACATAGTTCAAACGGACCCTAATAGTGCTCATGTGGTTAAGGCCATGGAGTCACTGGATTTGCTTGTGGTCCAAGAAATTTTTATGAGTGAAACAGCAAAACTTGCTGATGTAGTTCTTCCTGGGACTACTTTCTTAGAAAAAGATGGTACATTTACAAACACTGAAAGAAGAGTTCAGAGAGTAAATAAAGCAGCTGAACCGCTGCCTGGAACAAAACCTGATGGAGTTATCGTAACTGACATGATGCAAAAACTAGGATATAATCAGCCAACATACGATGCTGACCAAGTTTTAGCTGAAGTAGCTGATGTTGTTCCATTTTTTAAAGGTATTACTAGGGAAAGACTTGGTAAATTCGGTCTTCAATGGCCTGTAAAAGAAGATGGCACAGATACAAAAATTCTTCATGAAAAAGAATTTAAGCTTGGTAGAGGAAGACTAAAATCATTTAATTGGGAAGAATCAACTGAGTTAAAAAATAATAAAAAAGAATACCCTTTAATACTAACAACAAGTCGAGTTCTTCAACATTACAATGCTGCTACAATGACTAGAAGAACTAAAAACCTAAAAATTGTTGATGAAGATATATTATTAGTTCACCCTAATGACGCTAAACACAGAGAATTAAATACAGGAGATATTGCAAGATTGTATTCTGGTAGAGGAGAAGTTTCTTTAAAAGTTGAGGTTACTGATAAAGTTAAAGAAGGAATAGTTTTTACTACATTTCACTTCCCTGAGCATATGGTAAACATGGTTACTGGTGATGGTAAAGACGAAGAAACAAAATGTGCTGAATATAAAGTGTCTGCAGTAGAAGTTCAGAAAATTTCTAATAAGTTCAAAACTGAAATTACACCTGAAGAAAAACAAGCTGAAGTTGTAAGAAGCTAGATATTTATAATCAACATAACAAATATTCAATTATCTCATACATTTTTTTTTGCTTATCATGTTAAGTTTAAAGATGGAGGTACTATGGCTAAATTTATAGTAATGGGAAAATATACAGCTCAAGCGTTTAAGGGTTTTATAGGAAACCCTAATCAAGATAGAGCCGCGGCTGCAACTGCATTATCAGAGGCAGTTGGAGGTAAAATGGAGTCTTTTATGATCACTAGAGGTTCATATGATTTTGTGGGTGTCGTAAGTGGTAATATTGGATTTGATGGAGCTGCTGCTGTTAAATTGGCGGTTGAAGCATCAGGAGCTATAACTGAATTTACTATATTAGAGGAAATGGATATGAGTAAAGTTGCTGGAATGGCATCGAAAGCGATGGCAAACTATAAACCGGCCGGTTAATACTAAAAAAATAAGTTAATTCTATCATGATTAATTTTATTAATTGTGATAGCTTTAACTTAAATGAAAATTCTTAGAGATAGTTTTGGTAGGACTTTTCCATATATTAGATTATCCATAACTGATGTTTGTAACTTTAAATGTGGATACTGTCTTCCTAATGGATATCAAAAAGACAAGAGCGACAACAGAACATTTTTAAATATTGAAGAGATAAAAAGATTAGCAAAAGGTTTATCAGATTTGGGTGTGTGCAAAATACGCCTTACTGGGGGAGAACCAACGGTTAGAAGAGATTTTTTTGAAATAATAAAGATATTGAAAAATGAGTCGGGTATCAAAAAAGTAGTTATAACTACAAATGGTTATAGGCTTAATGAGATTGCAGAAAAAATAGCTAATAGTGGCTTAGATGGAATAAATATTAGTATCGACAGCCTAAAACCAGAAGTATTTAAAAAAATTACAGGTCACGATAGACTTCATGAAATAATTGAGGGGATCAAAAAGTTAAAAAGTTTAAATTTTGATAACATAAAGATTAATGCTGTATTACTAAAAGGTATTAACGATAATGAAAGAGATTTTGATGAATGGTCAAATTATATTAAATTAAACGGTGTAGATTTTAGATATATTGAATTAATGCAAACTGGAGATGGTTTAGATTATTTTAAAAAATATCATACGTCTTCAAATAAATTTAAAGATTATTTAATTAAAAATAAATGGATATATCAAACTTTAGGCAAGGATGCCGGGCCATCTTTAAATTATATACATCCAGAATATAAAGGTAAATTTGGAATCATTGCACCTTATTCAAAAGATTTTTGTAAATCTTGCAATAGACTTCGAATAACCTCAAGAGGTGATTTAAGACTATGTTTGTTTGGAAGTACAGGGATTAGTATAAGACATTTGATTCAAAAAGATGATCAAATAGAAGAGTTGAAAGATTTAATTTCAAAACAATTAAATTATAAAAAAGAATCTCATTATTTAGAGCTTGGAGAAACTGGTTTGACAAATAACTTATCTACTACTGGAGGATAATTGACAAAACTTAGAGTAATAAATCAAGAAAATTTAAAAGATTGGGCTAAAGAAATTTTTCAAAAAAATTCCTTTAATATGGTTGATGTTTCGTCAAAAAAACAAACATTTAGAAGAGCTTTAGCCTCAGGTAAAATTTATGTGGGACAAGAGGTTTTCAATCAAATTAAAAATAAACAAATGCCAAAAGGTGATCCAATTGTGCTTGCAGAAGTTTCTGCTTTACTTGGTGTTAAAAAAACTAGTGAGCTAATTCCTTTATGTCACCCATTACCTATTGATCATACAGCAACAAAAATAGTTTTAAATGAAGCAGATTTTTCACTGGAGGTTTTTTGTGTGGTGGCTGCTGTAGCAAAAACTGGGGTGGAAATGGAAGCAATAATGGGAGTCAATGCAGCTTTGATAACAATTTATGATTTAAGCAAAATAGTTAATCCTCACTTAAAGATAGATAATGTTAAATTATTAATAAAAGAAGGTGGCAAAAGTGGTTTATGGAAAAATCCCGATGGACTTCCAGATTTTTTAGATAATATCTTTTAATGAAAGTATCTGTTGAATTATTTGGTGCTGCTAGAGATTTTAGCTCAAAGCCTCTTATAGAATTTGAATTAGTCGAAAATTCCTCAATAAAAGATCTTAGAAATCAAATGATAAATTTTATTGATATTAAATTTAAAGGAAATCAAAATTTCAAAAAAATTATCAAATATTCAGCTTTTTGTTCGTCTGAAGATAAAATTGTCTCAGACAATTATAAGATAGATAAAAATCAAAAGTTTAGCATAATACCCCCAATAGGAGGTGGTTAATGCTTCATGCCAAAATTGTTGATAGTACTAAAAAAGAGTTTATCGAAGTTTCGAGAGCTGAGGAGTTTCTTAATCAATCAAAGTTTGGTGCACTAATTTATTTTATTGGAACAGTTAGAGAGTTAAATGAAAACAAAAAAGTTAAAGGCATTACTTATGACTCAAAAGACAGCATGGTAATTAAGAGTTTTGAAGAAATATATAATGAGGCAGACAATAAGCTAAATATAAAGGAAAAAGCGGTATTCATTGAGCATGTGAAAGGGTACGTTGGATTAAAGGATAAGAGCATTATTATTGGTGTAGGTTGCAAACACAGGGATCAAGCATATTTGTTATCAAGATATATTATTGAAGAAATAAAAAAAAGAACACCTATATGGAAAAAGGAACATTATGAAAATGAAGAAAGCGAATGGTTAAAAGGAGTATCTATAAATAGTTAGTATGTTAAACTTTAAAAGTTCAGAAATTACACCAGAAAAAATTTACAAAAATAGAAGAAAATTCATACAAAATTTAGGTCTTGCGGCAGGATCTATGATTATAAGTCAAAATTTTATAAAAACTGCCGGTGCTTCAGTAAAAGACGAAAAATTAAAACTAACAGAGCATAGATATGTAACAACATATAATAATTATTATGAATTTGGTACTGGCAAATCTGATCCGGTAGAAAAGTCACAAAAATTTAAAACAAAACCATGGGATATATTAATTGATGGAGAAGTAGACAAACCAATTAAAATTTCTATGGAAGAAATTATCAATATGTTTCCTTCTGAGGAAAGAGTTTATAAATTAAGATGCGTAGAAGGATGGTCAATGATAATACCTTGGCTTGGATTTCCACTTAATAAAATATTAAAAAAAGTTTCACCAACAACCAAAGGAAAGTTTGTAAAATTTACCTCTGTACTTGATCCTGAACAAATGATTGGACAAAGATTTCCAATACTAGATTGGCCATACAAAGAAGGATTAAGAATTGATGAAGCTATGCATGATCTTACAATTTTAGTAACAGGTTTGTACGGCAAAAAACTACCTAATCAAAATGGAGCACCTTTAAGATTAATGGTTCCTTGGAAATATGGATTTAAAAGTGCAAAAGCAATAGTTAATATAAAGTTAGTTGAAAAAATGCCAACATCATCTTGGATGAAAGCATCACCGAATGAATATGGATTTTATTCAAATGTTAATCCAAGAGTAGACCATCCAAGATGGTCACAGGCAACAGAAAGAGTGATTGGAGAAGGTATTATTAGTCCACGAATACCTACAACTATGTTTAATGGATATGCTGACCAAGTAGAAAATCTTTATACTGGTATGGACCTAAAGAAAAACTTTTGATTTAATGCAAAAAATCTATAAGCCGATTGTATTTTTAATATGCTTAATTCCTTTGTTAGTTTTAGCATATCAAACATTTTTTAATAAACTTGGGCCAGAACCAATTAAACATATTACACATCATACTGGTGAATGGACGATGAGATTTATTATTTTAACTTTATTAATGTCTCCATTAAAAAAATTAACTAATTTTATTTTCTGGATAAGTTATAGAAGAATGTTTGGATTGTTTGTGTTTTTTTATGCTAGCCTTCATTTATTAACTTATATTGGTTTAGATTATAGGTTTGATTGGGACCCGCTTCTAAATGATGTAATAAAGAAAAAATTTATCTTTATAGGATTTGCTGCTTGGATTTTATTAATACCCTTAGCAATTACCTCTACAAATAAAATGAGAATTAGGCTTAAAGAAAATTGGAAAAAATTGCATAGTTTGATTTATGTAATAGCCATTTTTGGTGTTTTGCATTTTATTTGGCTTTCCAAAACTATATATTTCGAACCGCTAATTTACCTTATAATTATTAGTTTTTTGCTAATTTTAAGAATAAATTTTAAAGGTTTATTTTTTAAAATCAGAAAACTTATCAAAATCTAGAAAATCTTTTTTTGATCCAATTTTAATAAAATTTGTAGAATTTTTTAATCTTCGCACAAGATATTTTGCACCAAAATCACCTCTTATTTTCTGAAATTTATTTAATATAGAAATATTGAATCCAATTGGATTTCCAATCTTATTTTTAAATTTTAGAGCATGTACTAAATGATTTTTTTTTAATATAGAATTATAAATTTTATTCACACTTGAATATTTAATGAAAGGCATATCAGAATGAACAATTAAAAAACCTTTATCTTTTTGAGATATTTTTTTTAAACCTATTTTTATAGATGAAGAAATTCCTTTTTTAAATTTTTTGTTTTCAACAAAAGTTATTTTTTTATTTTTGGGTATTATTTTTTTTAATTTATTTTTTTCAAAACCAATAACAATAATTACTTTATCAATATTACTTTTCAGGAGAGACAATAATGAATAATATATAAGAGGTTTTTTTTTATATTTTATTAAAAGTTTGTTTTTATTTCCAAAACGTTTTGATTGTCCAGCAGCTAGCAAAATTGCTTTAATCACTTTTTATAAGTTTCTGAAACAAGTTGAGCTATAATTGATAGGGCTATTTCTGGTGCAGATTTGCCTCCAAGTTTAATTCCTATTGGTCCATGAATTGATTCTATTTCTTTGTTGCTAAATCCAGCATCTTTTAATCTTTGACATCTATTTTCATGAGTTTTTTTACTACCTAGTGCGCCTATATAATAAAAATTTTTTTTAAGTGCATGTTGCAATGCGGGGTCATCTATTTTTGGATCATGGGTCAATGCAATTAAAGCAGAATTTGAGTCAGTTTCTATTTCTAGAAAAGCTTCATCTGGCCATTTATTTATTATTTTAATATCTGGAAATCTTTGCTTAGATGCAAAATAGCCCCTTGGATCGATAATATTTATTTCAAAATTTAAACTTTTCACATAATCAACTAAGTATTGAGCAATATGTACAGCTCCTACAATTATTACTTTTAAAGGTTTGATATATGTTTCTACAAATATATTTGTATTTTCTATAACTCCATTTTTTTTATGTTTAAATAGATTTTCTATTTCTTTTTTATATTTTAAAAATTCACCTGGTGGCTCTTTACCAGGTTCAAAAACTTCACTGTTTCCATTTGAAAGATTTGTAAGAATAGCAAATTCTTTTTTTGATGACTTATGTTTTAATATTTCTTGTAGAGTTTTTATTTTCATTAGTTTATTTGCTCAATGTATACTTCGATTTCTCCTCCACAGGCCAGGCCAACATCCCAAGCGCTTTCATTTGAAACTTTAAACTCTATTTTTTTACACTGATTGTTTTCTTTGATTAAAGAGATGCATTCTCTTACAACTGCTGACTCAACACATCCTCCTGATACTGAACCTGAAAAGTCACCTTTTTCATTTACTATCATTCTGCTTCCCACTTGACGAGGAGAAGAACCCCATGTTTGAATTACAGTTGCTAAAGCTACCTTTTGATCTGCTTTTATCCAATCTTGAGCTTCGTCTAATATTTTCTCATCAAATGAATTTTTCATCTGATAAAATATAGTTTTTAACTAACAAGCCTCAACAGCTTTTTTAGCCTGAGTAACAATTAAACTAGCTCTAAATTCTGCTGACGCATGAATATCTGAGTTCATTTCGGAACTATTAAGCTCCATTCCATCTATTGACGAGGAAGAAAAGCTGCCTTTTAGAGCTTTTGAAATATCTTTATCATTATAAACACACGACTTTGCTCCTGTAATAGCCACATTTACTTCTTCTTTATATTTTGCAACATAGACTCCTACTATTGCATAACGTGATGCTGGATTAGGATGTTTTTGATAACTTGATTTTTCTGGTATCTCAAACTCAATTGACTCAATTAGCTCTCCTTTTTTTAATGCAGTTTCAAACATTCCTTTAAAAAATTTTGACGCTTCAATTTTTCTTTCATTTGTATGAATAATTGCATTTAAAGCAATACAAGCAGATGGATAATCAGCTGACGGATCATTATTTGCTATTGAACCTCCAATTGTACCTCTGTTTCTAACTTGTGGGTCTCCTATCCCTTCTGCTAAACTAGATAAAGACGGGATTGATTTTTTAATATCTTTGGAGTTTGCAACTTCAACATGTTTTGTTGTAGCTCCAATTATAACTGACTTTGCACTTACCTTAATACCATTTAGTTTTTTTATATTTTTAATATCAATTAAATCTTTATAAGTTGCTAAACCTAGTTTCATTGATGGAATTGTTGTCATACCTCCTGCCAAAAACGCAGAATTAGAAGAAGCAAGTTTAGATGCATCTTTGCTGTCTTTTGCTGAGTGGTAATTAAAATTTTTCATAAACCTCCTTATGCTGCTTTAGTGTTTGATTTTTTTAAATTTTTGCAAGCTTTCCAAACTTTTTCAGCAGTTGCAGGCATTGTAATTTCCTGTCCACCTAAAGCATCAATAACAGCATTCATTACCGTTGGTGGTGCCGCTATTGCTCCAGCCTCACCACAACCTTTAACCCCAAGAGGGTTTGTTGTTGCATGAGTGCAAGTATAGCCGATATTAAACTCTGGAAAATTATCTGCCCTTGGCATTGTATAATCCATATATGACCCTGTCATCAATTGACCTGTTTCATCATATTCAGCATTTTCATACAAAGCTTGTCCAATCCCTTGAGCAAGACCGCCGTGAACCTGCCCTTCTACTACCATTGGATTTATTATTCTTCCAAAGTCATCACAAGCAGTATATTTTTCAAGTTTAACACTTCCTGTTTCTGGATCTATTTCTACTTCTGCAATATGTGTTCCTGCTGGAAAAGAAAAGTTTGAAGGATCAAAAAAAGCAGTTTCTTTCAAGCCTGGCTCATCACCTTCTGGTAAAGGAGATTTCATCTCATCTCTTACTCCAGGCAAGTAACAAGCAAAAGCTATCTCGCCTATTGTTTTCTTTTTATTTGATTTAGAAACAACAAATTCTCCATCCTTAAATTCTACATCTTCTGGACTTGCTTCTAACATTTTTGCTGTAACTCTCTTTCCTTTTTCAATTATTTTTTTACAAGCATTTACAATTGCGATTCCACCTACCGCCAGAGATCTCGAACCATAAGTTCCCATGCCAAATGTTCCTTTGTCAGTATCACCATGGACTATATCTATATTTTCTATTGGTAAACCTAGCTCATCAGCCGCTATTTGAGCAAATGTCGTTTGATGACTTTGTCCATGACTGTGAGAACCTGTATATACAGTTACTTGACCAGTTGGATTAAATCTCACCTCTGCTGATTCCCATAACCCTACACCACATCCTAGAGACATAACTGCTGCCGAAGGTGCAATACCACAAGCCTCAAAATATGATGAAACTCCAATGCCTCTAAGTTTTCCTTTTGACTCTGATTCTTTTTTTCTTGCTTCATATCCATTGTAATCTGCCATTTGTTTAGCCTTCTCCATTCCGGCCACATAGTCTCCTGAGTCAACTGTATGAACTAAAGTTTGTTTAAACGGAAATGCAGTTGGAAAATTTTTAATTCTTAATTCTGTTTTATCTATACCTAATTCCATAGAAGCTTTTTCGACTAATCTTTCAATGGTATATGTAGCCTCTGGTCTACCTGCTCCTCGGTACGCATCGACAGGTGCTGTATTAGTATAAACTGCTTTTACATTAGTGCACGCAGCTGGTATTTCATAAACTCCTGTTGCACATGGTCCAAACAAATATGTAGGAGTAACAGTTCCAAATACCCTAGCATAAGCTCCGAGATTTGCTATTGTTTCGTTTTTAAATCCAAGAAACTTCCCATCTTTAGTAACTGCCAACTCTGCATGAGTAACATGATCTCTACCATGGATATCAGTTAAAAATGACTCTGATCTTTCTGCGACCCATTTTATAGCTCTATTTATTTTTTTTGCTGCCCAACTACAAACTATATCTTCATTATAAACATTTATTTTAGATCCAAAACCACCTCCAACATCAGGAGCCACTACCCTTAATTTATGTTCTGGTGCAACATTACCAAATGCAGACATAATCAACCTAGACAAATGAGGATTCTGGCTTGTGGTATACAAAGTTATTTCTTCAGAAGCTGAATTATAATCAGCTACACAGGCTCTTGGTTCCATGGCATTTGGAATTAATCTGTTATTAATAATATCAATAGTAATAACTTTATCTGCTTTCTCAAAAGCCTCTTTTACCTTCTGTCTATCACCTAACAACCAATCGAAACAAAGATTTTTATCTATACCTTCGTGAATATTCTCTCCACTCATAGCGTCGCCAGTACTAGTAACAGCTTTTAAAACTTTATAATCAACTTCAACTTTTTCTGCAGCAGCTTTTGCTTCATCTAGACTTTCTGCAATTACAACAGCAACAGGGTCACCAACAAAATTCACATTATCTTTTGCTAGTGGTGGATTTGCTGGACATTTCATTTCTGTGCCATCCTCACTTCTAATAGCCCATCCTGCTATTAAACCACCAATTTTATCATCAGCTATTTCTTTACCAGTTAAAATACTAACTACTCCAGACGATTTTAGAGCTTTATCAATATTTAATTTTTTAATTGCAGCTCTGGCATGAGGAGATCTAACGAAAATAGCGTATGTCTGATTAGCTAAATTGATATCAGCTGTGTATCTACCTTTGCCTGTTAAAAATCTTTTATCCTCTTTTCTTTCAACTCTAGAACCTACTAAACTTGCCATTTTTACCCTCCTTAAATCATTACATTTTCGTTGATGCTTCTTTGACTGCCGCAACAATATTTTGGTAACCTGTGCATCTACAAATATTGCCCTCCAGCCAATCTCTAATTTCTGTATCTGAAGGTTTTTTGTTTTTTTGCAAAAGATCAATTGCACTCATAACCATTCCTGGAGTGCAAAAACCACATTGCAAACCGTGAAGTTTCTTAAATGCTTCTTGCATTGGATGCATTTTTCCATTGGTTTGTAGGCCTTCTATTGTTATTATTTTTGAACCATTAACTTCAGCTGCTAATGCGGTACAGCTCTTTAAAGAATTACCATTAACATGTACTACACATGCTCCGCACTGACTTGTATCACATCCAATGTGGGTTCCTGTTAACTGCATATGTTCTCTTAAGAATTCTGAGAGCAAGGTATTGTCTGGAACTTCTTTATCTACTTTTCTTCCATTAACTTCTAAAGAAATTTTAGCCATTGTGTCCCTTTTAATAATTTATTAGATTAAAACATTTTGAGGAGTTCTTATCAACAAAGAATCTTTTACTACTTATAGTAGAATATTATTTAAAAGATCATATAAATCAACAGGATTCCAATAATTCCTGCGGTTAAAAAATAATAATAAATATTTTTTTTATTATCCTTTTTTATGTTTTTTAACTCAGGTTTATCCACAGGTTTTTTTTGATCATCCAATTTTTGATCAGACAAAATTAAACTAGAAAAATTTCCAAAGAAAATATCAGCCATTTTTTTTGCAGTCATATCAATTAATCTTGAGCCCACTTGAGCAATTTTCCCTCCAACTTGGGCTTCGACTGAGTAAATTAATTTTGTTCCATTTTCATATTCCTCAAGTTTTACATCTGCTTCGCCTGTTGCAAAGCCAACCAGTGAATTACCAGATCCAACAATTTTATAACTGTGAGGTGGCTCTAAATTTTTTAATTCAATATCTCCAGAAAAACTTGCATTAAAAGGCCCAATTTTGTTTGTAGCTTTTGCAGAAAATTCAGTATCAGATTTTTTATTAAATTCTTCACATCCTGGAATAGCTTTTTTTAATATTTCTGGATCATTTAGTGCTTCCCAAACTTTTTGTTTATTTAAATTTATTTGATATGATCCTGTTAATTTCATTAATAAAACATATACTAATAATTATGGATAAAAATACAAAAAAAGAATTGCAATCAGCTGCATTTGAAAGACTTATATATCATTTGAGAGAGAGAAAAGATGTACAAAATATAGATTTAATGAATTTAGCTGGATTTTGTAGAAACTGTCTTTCTCGATGGTATAGAGAGGAAGCTGAAAAAAAAGGTATTCAAATTACAGACCCGGACGCAAGAAAGCATGTTTATGGCATGCCCTATGCTGAGTGGAAACAAAAATATCAAAAATAACTATTTTTCTTTAAGCCTTGGAAAGAGTTCTACGAAATTACAAGGCTTATGATTTATATCTAATTGATGAACTAATATTTTATCCCAAGCATCTATTACTCCACCTGAAGATCCAGGTAATGCAAAAATATATTTACCATTAGCCAATGCGGCACATGCTCTAGACTGAATTGAGGATGTGCCAACAGTTGAAAGACTTACATATCTAAAAATCTCTCCAAAACCTGGTATTTTTTTATCTGCTATTTCATCAATCGCTTCAGGAGTAATGTCTCTGCCGGTTAAACCAGTTCCGCCAGTTGTAATAATCACATCTATTTTTTTCTTTTTAAGCCAAGTTTTAATGATTTTTTTGATATCTTTTTTGTTATCTTTGCAAATTTTTCTTTCAATAATATTGTGGCCAGCTTTTGAGATTTTTTTTAACAGAATATTTCCAGACTTATCATTTTTCAAAGTTCTAGTATCTGTTACAGTTAATAATGCTATATTTACATCCATAATTTTTAAAATGATTATATTATCAATTCTTTTTTTTGTAACTGCTTTAATTTACTCAAGTGTAGGATTTGGAGGAGGATCTACATATCTTGCTTTGCTTCTATTATGGGGGGTACCGTATACAATTTTTCCAATTATTGCACTTGCTTGTAACATCGTTGTTGTAAGCGGAAATACATTTAATTATGTGAGGGCTGGGAATTTTAATTTAAAATTATTATTTCCTTATCTTCTAGGTTCAATTCCTTTTGCTTTTATTGGTGGTTCTTTACAAGTTGAAAAAGAATTATTTGAAATACTATTATTTTTAGTTTTAACAATCGCCGGTATATTATTATTATTTAACTTTAAATCATATGGAGATGATGATCACACATATAGATCTCTAAAAATTTATTTTTCTATTCCAATAGGTATCATTCTTGGTTTTGTATCTGGTATTGTGGGAATTGGTGGCGGAATTTTTTTAAGCCCTATTCTTTATTTGTTTAGAGCTGCTAATCCAAAACATATTACCACTACTGTTTCTCTATTTATTTTAATAAACTCTATATTTGGAATTTTTGGCCAAATAATAAAAAATTATAATTTTGATGAACTAAAAACTTATTTAATATTGTTAATTTTTGTATTTATCGGTGGGCAAATTGGTAACTTTTTAAATTTAAAAATATTACCTACAAAAATATTAGCATTGATCACGTCATTGTTAGTTATTTTTGTTGCTATTAGACTAGGGTATAATTTGTTTATTTAATAAATGAGATTTATTAAATTCCTTAAGAAGTTTTATAAACCTTTTTTTCTGACCTATATTTTTTTAAGCATTGCAATTAGCTTTTATCCATCTTTTGATTTTTATTCTTTTAAAGGACAATTTTTAATTATTATTGTCTCTATATTTAATGGTGTTCTAGGATTATTTGTAAAAAAATTATAAAACGTAAGGCTCTGGTCTAGCGTTACTTTGTAAAACTCTTTCTACAGCAAATACGCTTATGTCTATAGATTGATAACTACCAGTGGTTATTAATTCGGTTAAAGCTCTTCCTATTCCTGGAGCTTGCATTAAACCTCTTCCTGTAAATCCTGAAGCCATATAAACATTTTCATATTTTGGATGCTTTCCAACCACAGCATTATTGTCTAATTTATTACAATCATAATAACCAGCCCAACCACCTGTTAATTTAAGCTCTTCAAATGCCGGAATTCTTTTTGCAAGAGCTGGCCAAACGAGTTCTTCAAAATCGTTCCAAGCAGGTTCCAAATCTTCTGCATCAAAAACTGAAATTGGAGAACCTGCTAAGTATTCTTTTCCTTCGGGTCTCCAATAAACTCCTGTGGTAAGATCGCCCGACAAAGGCATTTCTGGAATGTGTTTAGGACATTTAACTCTGAATACAGTATGTTTTTGAGGCACAACTGGAATATCCTCAAGCAATTCCTTTGTCCAACAACCAGCTGCTGATACAATTGTCTTTGCATTTATTTCTGAAAGACTCTTTACCTCCCCTTTTATGAATTCAGCACCCAAGTCTATTGCTTTTGATTTTAAGGCGCTATGAAACATAAAGGGATCTATCCAACCTTCGCTTTTATTGTCTGTATAAGTGGCTGTTTCAATTCCTTCATTGTTAATATATGGAAAAATTTTTGTTAATTCTGAACCCTTGATATTTTTTGTGCCTGCATCACAAGCTTTATGGTTTTCTAAGGCTCTATACTGTTCGTCAGCATGTTCTGGCCCAAACATTAATAAATAACCATTGGGAACCATGCTAGCTGTTGGATTTGGGTTTTTTTCGGTTTTTAAAAGTTCTGGAATTTGAAATATAAACTCTCTAGCAAACTTTCCGAGTAAAATGTTTTCTTTTTGATAAAATTGCCTTCTAAAACCCCCAAGAGACAAAGGGAAAGATGCAGTTTTATATGTTGGGTCTCTTTCAATTACTTTTACTTTCCTGCCTTCTTTAGATAAAAAATATGCTGTAGCAGCTCCAATTATTCCACCACCAACAATAACTACATCATCCATATTAATTTAATATTAATATATTTATGTTTAATATAAGTGCGAAACAACACCACAACAAATATGGAATCATTAAATAAGCACTTGTTCTACTTCTATCTTTATATTTTATAATCAACAATACAATAAGAAATATCAGAATAATCAAATTTACCAGTGCTAGAAAAATATTTTGTAAACCAAAAAAAGTTATACTCCAAGTTGTATTAAATAATAAATGTATAAAATACAAAAAAACAATTCCAATATTTTTTGTATTTTTTATCCAAACTAACCAAATTGCAATCGTCATAAACAAATAAAGAGTCGTCCAGACTGGGGCAAAAATCCAATCAGGAGGATTGTAAAAAGGCTTAGATAAAGTCGAATACCAAGGTTCTTTAAAATTTAACGTAGTTATTCCACCAATAAATGACGCAGAAAAAGTAGTTATTGCAAATAATATGAAAGATAAAATTTTGTTTTTAAGCATAATGGTATTATACATCACAAAGTCATGAATAAAAAAACAATTTGGATCACTGGCGGAAGTTCAGGTATTGGGAAAGCTCTTGCAATAAAGTTTGCTAATGAAGGTTGGAATGTTGCTAATTCTGCAAGAAGAGAAAATTTACTGAATGAAATTTCTGAAAAATATCAAAATATTAAGTCTTTTCCTTTGGATGTAACTGATAAAAATAAATGTAAAGAAATATTTGATCAAATCAAGAATCACTATGGCAATATAGATATTTGTTTTTTTTCAACCGGAACATGGGACCCTAAAAAGGAAAGAGATATCAATGTTGAGCAAATAGAAGATGTATTTAAAGTTAATTTTTTTGGAACTGTGAATAGTATAAAAGCTGTAGAAGAATATTTCAAAAATAAAGGTGAAGGAATTATTACTATAGTCTCATCTATAGCTGGTTACAGGGGCCTTCCTAATTCTACTGGGTATGGTCCATCAAAGGCTGCTTTAAGCAATTTGGCTGAAAGTTTGTATTTTGATTTTGGAAGGCACAACGTCCGTGTTTCTTTGGTTTCTCCAGGTTTTATTAAAACCCCCATGACTGATAAAAATGATTTTAAAATGCCTTTTCTTAAAACCCAAGAATATGCTGCTGATAAAATTTATGAAGGATTGATTAATAAAAATAATTTTGAAATTCATTTTCCAAAAGAATTAACATTAACTCTTAAATTGTTTAGTTTTTTACCAAGTAAAGTCTATTTTTATTTAGTTAAAAAACTTACGAAATTTCAAAAAAAGGATTAGTCTTTTACAAAAACAACTGTTAGCTCTGCAACCTTAATTCCAAATTTAGTCATTTTTGCTCTATTTATAGCAACTCTTTCATCTTGCATAAAAATCCAATCATCAAAAGTTATTTTAATTTCTTTACCTTTTACTGGAACAAGAAGTACATATTCAAATTTGAATACAGGACCATATGAATATCCTTTAGCTGTTCCAACAACATCACCGGCTGTGCCCTCATAATTGTTTTCATCTATTTTATTAATGCGCCATTGTCTGGTTTGTATTTCACCATCATCCCAATTGAATTTTTCATCAAGAATTAATTCTTTACCATCCCATTTACCATTTAGGACTGCTGAAAATTGTCTTGTAACTTTTCCTGATCTATTTTGAAGTATACCCCATGCTTTAACATTCCCTGACATATATTCTTCAATAATCAATCTTGGTTTCTTATCTTTAAAATCTTCTGGTTTCATAGATTGATTATTACTACAACCTGCAATTAATCCAAATAAAATAATTACAAAAAATATTTTATAAGTTTTTCTTATCATTATAATTCCCTATCTATTATCTAATGAAAATTGAATTAAATCTATATTTTTTGATTTAAAACCAGCTTCGCAATATGACAAATAAAAATACCACATCTTTTTAAACTTTTTATCAAAGCCTTGTTTTGATATATCGTCCCATTTTTTAAAAAATTCATCTCTCCAAATTTTTAAAGTATTAGAGTAATGATTACCGTATGAATTATATTTTTGAATATTGAGTCCATTTTTGTTTGCTAAGTTATATAAACTTTTTTTTGATGGCAAAAAACCTCCTGGAAAAATATATTTCTGAATAAAATCTTCTTTACTTTTGTACCTATTATACAGGCTATCATCAATTGTTATAGCTTGTATTGCTGCTTTTCCATTGTTAGTCAAATTTGATTTGATTGTTTGAAAATAGTTTGAAAGATAATTTTTTCCTACAGCCTCTATCATTTCAATAGATGTAATAAAATCATAATTATCTTTTACATCTCTATAATCTTGAAATTTAACATTTATTTTTTCATTCAATCCGATATCAAATATTCTTTTTGAAGTATACTCAAATTGTTTTCTAGAAATTGTTATGCAATCTAATTTTAAGTCATGATTTTTTCCAACATATTCAGCAAATCCACCCCAACCACATCCTATTTCTAATACTTTTTTTCCTGGCTCAGGTCTTATTAATTCTAATAATTTTTTATACTTATTTAACTGTGCTGATTTAAGGTCATTATTTTTTTCTTCAAATATAGCACTAGAATAAGTTAAAGTTGGATCTAACCATAAAGAAAAAAATTCATTTCCTAAATCATAGTGTTTTGCAATATTTTCTTTACTTCTTGATCTGTTATTTTTTATAAAGACACTTTTAAATTTATTAATAAATGAAAAATCAAATATTCCTGAAAATTTATAGACCAAGTTAATGTTTTTAGCTGTTAGTTCTATCAAGTTGGTAAGATCATCGGTTTCAAAATCTCCCTTTATATAAGATTCGGCTAGACCTATGCTGCCACTTTTAATAACTTGATAGGTAAATCCTGGTTTGTTTATCTTAATCTCAACTTTTAATTTCTCTTTTTCATTACCAAATAAAAATACTTTACCGTCATAATTTACAATTTTGATAGAACCATGTTCTATAAATCTCAGGAAACTAAAAACTATTTTGTCCGACCAATTATTTAAATTCATTATTTTTCAAAAGTAATGTTATTTTTAATTTTATTATTTTTCTTTACTAACTTAATTCCCTTCATCCACAATTTAAATGCTTCAAAATGAATAGCAGCTATTACTTTAAAAGACATTAATGGGTGAGAAATATATGATAATATAAGGTTTTTGTTATTTAAATCGCTAGCTATGCCATCTTGTGAAGCATACAATAATTTACCATTATCATCTTTCTGGTCAATAATAACAGATAATTTATGTTCTGGTTTTAAAACTTTAAAATTATAATGACAATTCATATCTATAAAAGGTGAGACATAAAACTTTTTATCACATTCGTTAATAATATTTTTATCATCATCAGCTTTAAATATATATGTATGTTGTTCACCAAAAGTATTTTTTACTTCATAAAGTATTGCTATTAATTGTGAATATTTATTATAAATGAAGAAAATACTTAATGGATTGAATACATAACCAAATATTCTAGGATAACATAATAACCTAATATTTATTTCATCGTCGTATATATTTAATTTTTTTAAATTTTCTTTAACCCATAATTTTAAATTTGTTCCATCTCTTGGTCCGTGATCGATGTCATGAAAACTAACAATATTAAATTTATTATATGAAAATATTTTTATTTCATTGTCTACATAATTCAATTCATCTAAATCAATTAATAAAGAGAAAACTTTATACTTAAAATAATGCTTCTTCGGTTTAAATCTTTTGTGTATTACTTTTCCAGTATATATGATTGAATTTTTAATCATTTAGGTTTTCGATCATTTCAATGGAAGATTTTATTCCATCTTCATGAAAACCGTAACCAAAATAACTACCACAAAATAATATATTCATTTTATTTTGTATATTTTTTAACTTAATTTGGTTATTTAAGGCACTTTGGTCATAGTATGGGTGCGTAAATTTAACTTTTTTAATTATTTTTTTTTCTTGAATGTTTTTTAATGGATTTAAAGTTAAAAAAATATTTTTCTTAGTTTTTAAATTTTGCAACAAATTTAGCCAATAAGTTAATGAACTTTTTTCTAAATTATTTGGATCAACAAAAGAATTCCATGATGACCATGCTTTATTATTTTTTGGCATTACATTTGGATCTGTATGAATTACAGCAAAGTTTTCTTTGTAACTAAAATTAGATAAAATTTTTTTTTCTTCTTCAGTGGGATTTTCTATTAAAGCTAAGGCTTCATTAGCATGTGTTGCCAAAACTACTTTATCATAATCAAAAAACTCACTATCTCCACCGTAATAAACTTGAGCTCCATTACTAATTCTTTTTACTTTATTGATTTTATAATTTTTAAAATATTCTCCACTAATTTTTGTTAAAACTTTTTTAACGTAAGTTCTACTTCGATTTGAAACCGTATACCATTGAGGTCTATTTTTTAATTTAAATAGACCATGATTTTGAAAAAACTTTAAAAAAAAACTTAGTGGCATTTTACTTGATTCATATGGTGGCATAGACCAAATTGCTGAAACTATTGGTATTAAATGATAATTTATAAAACTTTCAGACCAATTAAATTTTTTTAAAAATTGACCTAAGGTTATATCCTCTTCATATATATTTATTTTATCACAAGTTTTATAAAATTTAATAATATCGTAAAACATTTGTAAAAATTTTAAATTAAAAATATTTGTTTTATTTGCAAAAACTCCTTTTAAACCTTTGCCACAATATTCAAATTTAGTATTTTTGACAGAAACTGAAAAAGACATATCACTTTTTTCAATTTCAATTTTTAATTCTTTAAAGAAATTTATTAGATTAGGATATGTTGAATGATTAAATACTATAAATCCTATATCTACAGATAATTTTTTTCCATCTATATTCAAATCTAATGTATGAGAATGACCACCAAAGTGATCTTCTCTTTCAAACAAATCTACATGATTTTTTTTTGATAAATAATAAGCAGCACTCAATCCTGAAATTCCTGATCCAACTACTGCAATTTTCATTAGTATTTAAGCAGCGTCTTCTTTGAATTCATCCATACTAGGGCAAGTACAAAAAATATTTTTATCTCCATATACATTATCAACTCTAGCAACAGGAGGCCAAAATTTATTTGCTCTTAAAAATTTTGCAGGGTATGCGGCATCTCCCCTCGAATACTTATGTTGCCAATTATCAGAAGCTAACTCCAAATCAGTATGAGGAGCATTCTTTATAGGATTATCAATTTTATCATATTCACCAGATTTAATTTTATCTATTTCTAACTTAATTTTTATTAAAGTATCACAAAATCTGTCTAGCTCCGATAGACTCTCACTTTCTGTGGGCTCAATCATCATAGTTCCTGCAACAGGCCAAGACATAGTCGGTGCATGAAAACCATAATCAATTAATCTTTTTGCAATATCTTCCTCTGTAATTCCTGTTTCAGATTTGATTGATCTAATGTCAATTATACACTCATGCGCAACATTTCCGTTTGTACCTTTATATAAAATTGGATAATAATCTTTAAGTCTATTTGCAATATAATTTGCATTTAAAATTGCTACCTCGGTTGCAAGTTTAAGACCTTCGGAACCCATCATTTTTATATACATCCAAGAAATTGATAAGATACTTGAACTTCCCCATGGAGCTGCTGATACTGCACCTATTCCTGTAGCTGGTCCACAATCTTTAACTACCGGATGATTGGGTAAATAAGTTTCCAAATGTCTTTTACAAGCAATAGGACCCATTCCTGGTCCACCACCACCATGTGGAATACAAAAAGTCTTATGTAAATTTATATGACAAACATCTGGTCCAAAATTACCTGGTTTTGCGATTCCAACTAGTGCATTAAGGTTTGCACCATCCATATACACTTGACCTCCATACTCATGAACTAATTCACAAATATCTGTAATTTTTTCTTCAAAAACACCATGTGTTGATGGGTAAGTAACCATTAATGCACCTAAATTTTTTGAATGTGTCTCAGCTTTTTTCTTCAAATCATCAAAGTCTACGTTGCCTTCTTTATCACAATTTACTACTACAACTTTCATTCCTACCATCTGAGCACTTGCAGGATTGGTGCCATGTGCTGAACTTGGAATTAAACATATATTTCTATTCGATTCCCCTCTTTCCAAGTGATATTTTCTGATTACCATTAAGCCAGCATATTCACCTTGAGCCCCAGCATTTGGCTGAAGTGAAACTCCTGAAAATCCAGTAATTGATCTTAGCCAGTTTTTTAAATCTGTAAAAAGAGTCCTAAAACCATCCATTTGCTCAATTGGAACAAAAGGATGTGGTTCTGCGAATTCTCTCCATGAAATAGGTATCATCTCTGCTACTGCGTTTAATTTCATAGTACATGAACCAAGGGCAATCATGGTTCTATTAAGCGCAATGTCTTTGTCTTCTAATTTTTTCAGATATCTAAGCATTTCTGTCTCCGAGTGATAGGAGTTGAAAACAGGATGTTCTAAATATTTAGAATTTCTTAATAAATTTTTTGGAAGATTTGGCAAACTCTCGGTTGGGTTTTCTTTTATTGACTCCGCTGCGTTAAATATTTTTAACAGTTGATTGGCTCTATAAACATTTTTCTTTTCATCAAAAGAAACTGCTAACATTTGAGAATTTACTTTTCTAATATTAACTTTTTGGTCTAAAGCATTTTTAAAAATTTGATCAGTTTTATCCCTAGTAATAATTGTAACAGTATCAAAAAAGTAATCGGAGTATAATTCATATCCAGATTGTTTAATTTTATCTGCAAAGTTTTTTGCTAACTGTGAAACTCTTTCCGATATAGCTTTAATTCCCTCAGGTCCATGATAGATTGCATAAGCTGCTGAAACGATTGCTAACAAAGCTTGAGCTGTACAAATATTACTTGTGGCTTTGTCTCTTCTAATGTGTTGCTCTCTAGTTTGTAGTGATAATCTATAAGCTTTATTTCCTTGCCTATCTACAGACACACCAATAATTCTGCCTGGCATTGATCTTTTATATTCATCCTTGGTTGCAAAAAATGCTGCATGAGGTCCACCATATCCCATTGGAATCCCAAATCTTTGTGAACTTCCAACTGCAATGTCTGCTCCTAGTTCTGCTGGAGTTTTGAGTTTAGCTAATGCTAATAAATCACATAATAAAATAGCTTTACCATTTCGTTTATGTATTTTGCTTATACTTTCACTTGGGTCTTTAATATCTCCCAGAGTACCGGGGTATTGTAGAATTCCACAAACTAAATCTTCTTTTAAATTATCTAAAACCTCATCTTCTTTACCAATCAGCACTTTAAGTCCCATTGGTTTAGCTCTTGTTTGTACAACATTTATTGTTTGAGGATGACAATCCTCTGAAACAAAAATCAGGTTACTATCTTTCTTATTTAATCTATGACTTAATCCCATTGCCTCTGCTGCAGCTGTGCCTTCATCAAGTAAAGATGCATTTGCAATATCCATTCCAGTAAAATCAACAACCATTTGTTGAAAATTTAAAAGCATTTCTAGTCTGCCTTGAGCAACTTCAGGCTGATAAGGTGTATATGAAGTGTACCAACCAGGATTTTCTAAAATATTTCTTAAAATTACATAAGGAGTATAGGTGCCGTAATACCCCATACCAATAAAATTTGAATAAATTTTATTTTTTTTTGAAATTGCCTTTAGTTTTCTCAAAGCTTCATACTCTGAATTAGAGTCACCAATGCTTAATTTGTCCTTGAAATGAATTTTTTCAGGAACTGTATTTTTAATTAACTCATCAAGTGAATTGTAATTCAATTGGTTTAACATTTTAATTTGTTCCTCTTCCGTAGGACCAATATGTCTTTTAATAAAGTCTCTTTGAGAATTGTGTAACATTAACTAGCACTCTCCTTTGCAAATTTGTCATATTCATCTCTATTCATTAGAGTATTCATTTCAGCT
>MDTE01165049.1_pt1 | contig 23167 bp, 15 predicted proteins | sample 811231 | NCBI WGS metagenome assembly MDTE01 (sample SAMN05326651, study PRJNA326480) | marine metagenome | isolation source: seawater | place: Indian Ocean: Red Sea | collected 2010 | reverse complement strand
TGGACCGGGAGCGCTTCACGTGGTCAACGCCCCGAGTCCCGCGGCAACGGCCTCCCTGGCGATCGGTCAGGAAATCGCTGAGCGAGTGAAGTACAATCTGGACTGAATCGACAGGCCACTCCGTTGTCTCACCCGGCTGAACCCCATCCACACGGGATCGAAAGGACCGGCCCCATAGGCACTTCCCTACCGGCATTCGCCAGGACGCTCGTCCGAGAAAACATAGGTCGTAACTGATCGCGAGGTTCAGTCCGAGAAGGGATCCGATGTTGGACGCTGAAGTCCGCGACCCGATCCTGGAATCCGACGGGGAGGCGATTACTTGTTGCCCGTGCTCAGGGCCTTCCGCGCCGCCTCCCGTTCGGCATTCGAGATCAGCCCGTCCCCGTTCTTGTCAAACCGCTTCATCACATCTGCGTAATTGACCTTGGTGGCGTTTCGATTAAACGGATTCTTATTGGCTGTGGACGCCGGCTTGACCTCTTTCTTATTCTTCGTTGCCTCAAGGCTTTCGGGGGAGGGAAGGAAGACTTTCAATCGAGGCTTTTTTCCGTTGGGGAGACTGAAAACGGCATAATTCAAATGCCCGAACATGTGGCGCAGTGCCAGCCCCGGCGTCAAATCACTGAAGGTCCCTGAGATCGTTACCCCGGAGTCCTCCGGAATGTTGACATCCCATTGGGTCGCCGTTCTGATCTGGGTGAGGGTTTTTTCCAGAGACCAGTTTCGGAAATTGGCGGTCACCCGATTTCGCTCCTGGTCCCAAGTGAAAACATCGGCCGCTTCACCAGGATTGACCATCCAGAGCGTGATGATCCATAGGACGATCCTAAGGCTGAGTCTTCTCATCTCAATTGCTCTTCCATACCATCGTTTCTCGCGGTGCATTCAGTCGCCTACGCCACCCAACGACATCACCATTAGCCGGATCATCGAACTTATGCAATGCCAAGGTCCGATGCCCTAAAGGGAAAGGAGCAGCCGTTTGACCTCCCTCAGTCGAGCATCGGGCCGCTTCTTGATCAAGCGAGGGAATCGTCCCCCCACCATCACGAGGTCCTCATTCCGGGTCAACATCACTTTCATCGCCCGAGTCTCGATTCGAGTCACCGCACGCTCACTCGCCAACCACTTCAACTCGGCGACCATCATGAGCAACTCGACGGGGACCGGTAGGGGGCCATATCGATCTCGAAGCTCGTTTCGCAAGGCAGTCAGCGATTCCCGGTCGTTCACCTGGGCCAGCTTCCGATAAATCTCTATTCGCTGTTGGACCTCAGACACATAATGGTAAGGGATCGAGGCGGGGTACCGCTCGGCCTCCGGGAGGGGCTCGGGATCCCCTCCCCCACTCCCTTCTTCCCCTTCCTCCTCATCCACATAAAGCGCCACCTCCTCCCGCGGCACCTGGATTTCAAAGGCAGGCTTCGACGGTGTCTTCCGCTTCTTCTTCCGTTTCACACTGTCTTCTCCGGGATGGAGCGACAGAAAATCAAACACCACGTGCACGTCGACCCGCGGTTTCACCGTCTCGCCTTTGAGCGACGCGACACTCTGTTTGAGCAATTGACAATACAACTCAAATCCGATCGCGGTGATGTGCCCGCTCTGCTGGGGGCCCAGCATGTTGCCCGCTCCCCTGATCTCGAGATCGCGCATGGCGATTTTGAATCCACTCCCCAAGCGCGAGTACTGTTTCATTGCCGTGATCCGCTTTCGCGCATCCGAGAGGAGTCCGGCATGCCGAGGAATCAAGAGAAAGGCATAAGCTTGGTGCTTATAACGCCCCACCCGCCCTCGCAACTGGTAGAGATCGCTCAACCCAAATCGATCCGCTCGATCAATGATGATGGTATTCGCGTTGGGAATGTCCAAACCACTTTCGATGATGGTGGTCGATACCAGCACATCGGCCTCACCCGTCACAAACCGAGCCATCACCGCTTCCAGCGTCTTCGTCTCCATCTGGCCGTGGCCGACGACCACCCGCGCCGCGGGAACCAGCTGCCGGATTTTCTCGGCCACCGTTTCGATCGTCATCACCCGATTGTGGAGAAAATATACCTGCCCTTCCCGATTCAATTCCCGCTGGATGGCATCGCGAATGATTCGCTCGTCGTACTGGGTCACAATGGTCTCTACCGGAAGCCGATCGTGTGGCGGCGTTTCGATGGTGCTCATGTCCCGGGCCCCCACGAGGGCCATGTGAAGGGTTCGCGGAATGGGCGTCGCGCTGAGGGTGAGCACGTCAACGAGTTTCCGGAGCAATTTAAACTTCTCTTTGTGAGCCACTCCGAACCGTTGCTCCTCATCAATGATCACCAACCCCAAATCCTTGAAGGAGACGTCATCCTGCACCAACCGGTGGGTACCCACGACGATGTCAACGGCTCCGGTCGCGATGTTCTGGAGAACCTCGTTGGCCTGTTTCCGTTTCTGAAACCGAGAGAGGAGTGCGACCTGGATGGGATAGTCCACCATTCGCTCGGCGAGACTCTTGTAATGCTGTTGAGCCAGGATGGTGGTGGGCACCAACATGGCCACTTGCTTTCCGCCCATGACCGCCTTGAACGCCGATCGGATCGCCACCTCCGTCTTGCCGAAACCGACATCACCGCAAATCAAACGATCCATGGGCCGATTGGACTCCATATCACGCTTGGTCTGTTCGATGGCTTCGAGTTGGTCGACGGTCTCCTCATAAAGAAAGGCCCCTTCGAACTCCCGCTGCCAATTCGAGTCCGCCGGATAGGGATGCCCTCGGTCCGATTCGCGTGCCGCCTGGATCGACAACATCTCCCCCGCCAGATCGACGACCGCCTTTTCAGCATGGGCCTTGGCCTTGTTCCATCGGCTTCCCCCCAGGGTATTCAGTGGCGGGCTTGCTTTTCCGGCACCTACATACTTACTGATGAGATGAGCCTCGGTCACCGGAACATAGAGTCGCGGGGGACTTTGATCGGCATCCTTGGAGGCATACTCGATAACCAGGCATTCCGGACCCGCCGTCCGAGGCTGGTCGGCCTCGGCTTGGGACCGCGTCTGTTCCATCTGCTGGAGCCCCATGAACCGGCCGATTCCATGTTGCAGATGGACCACGAAATCCCCTTCTATCAAATCCGCAAAATCGATTTCCAATGCCGATTTTACCGCTGCCGCATGCTTCGATTTCAGTCGTCGGGGACGCTGAACCTTGTAACGGCCGAAAATCTCTGCATCGGTCACCACCGCCCACCGGGCGGTCTCGACATGGAACCCGCGCCCCAGGATTCCAATCTCGATGCTCAACTCGCCTTGATAGGATTCGCGAGCCCAACCCAGCTCGTCCCATATTTCGACAAATCGGTCCCGCTCCCCCTGATTGTTGCAGAAGACATCTATTCGATATCCCTGCCGCAACCATCGGTGCATCTGCTCAAAGAACTGCTGCCGTTGGCGCTCGACCACCTGGAGAGCCGGTGCCCGAGCGTCCAATGGACGATACGATTCCAGACTTTCGAAGGCGGGAACATCTGTCTCCTTGCCCTCCGAATCACCCACCAGCGCTCCGGTGTCGTGATCAACCGGATCGGCGCATTCCTCGTCCCCCTGACTGGAGAATTCCAGGAGTCGGAACCCTCGGCGCCGTGCCTGACTGAGAACCTCATCCCAGGACAATGAAAAAACATCCTCCTCCGGAATCTGCGCCAGATAGTCTCCCGCATGATCTTCAACGCTCTCCGGTTCACAAACGATCAGAACGGTCGAACGGGGCAAGTGATCAAGGAGGCTCGCAACCTTATCTCCGGGGTCGTCGGCATTCTCAACCTCATGGAGCAAAATGCCGAACTCACCCGCCGGAGAGAGTTCGACCGATGCCACCTTCTCCAGAGAAATCTGGGTCTGGGGATCAAAGTATCGAATGGATTCTATCTCGTTGCCAAAAAACTCGATCCGGACCGGCCAGGGACTGGCGAGTGGAAACGCATCGACAATCCCACCCCTCAGGGCGAGATCTCCTTTCTGGGTGACCTTGGCCTCCGGCTCATAGGCTTGGCTCTCCAACCACTCGACGAGATCAAGGGGATCACAGGGATCCCCGACCGCAATGGACCTGACCCTCCTGGTGAATTCGTCCGGAGGAAAGGTTTTCTGCAGCAAGGCCGTCGCATTAGCGACGATGATCGGACCCGGCTTCCGCTGGCTCTCATCTAGTCCGCGTAGCGCCAGCAGGGTCTCCAGTCGCTCACTGATGACGTCCGCGTGCGAGAGTTTGGCTTCATGGGGAAGCGTTTCCCAGGCCGGGAAGAAGAAAGGACCCCGCTCGACGGTGGCCGGTGGATCCTCATCCTCCGACTCCGCCCCGCCGGAAAGCCAGTCCCGCCAAGTTTGAAGGTCCTGACAAAGGGCTTCCTGGTGCTTCAACCCAGGCGCGACCACGAGCAAGGGGCGTCCGGGCTCGATCCGGTGAAGCATCGCCGCAACCAATCCCCAGGACGATGGGGCCAGATCTGAAACCACGTCGTGCCCGTGGGCATCCAGAAGCTTCCTGAGCCCCTCAACCCATTCGGATTCTCCAAAACGTGCTTCGAACCGATCCATGCCCAAACCCTTCACGTTCGCGCTTGCATCAACCTCGTCAAGCGGGCATCCGTTTCCGGCATCCTACTCCTGCGTTATCGTGATCAACGTTTCCAGGGGGACGGAGGGCACGAGTTGCGATTGTCCCCCGGGCCAGATCACTTCGAGCTGATCCACCTGCTCGGCCGTCCCCAAACCGATGGTCACCGGCAATTCCGACTGCGAGAGATAGCTCCGGGTGGGCATCACCTGCCGCCACAGGGTGCGTTCTCCGACACGGACCTTGATCCAGGCACCGATGCCCTCCGTGTTTTGGCGCGTCCCCTTAAGCCGGATCCGAATCCAATGATGCCCAAGATCCTGCTCATTCCGGAAGAGTTTTGGCGCCGCATTGATCTGGGTAAGGATAAAATCCAAATCGCCGTCCTGATCGATATCGGCGAACGCCGAACCGCGACCGACAATCGGCTGGAACAAGGCCTCTCCCACCTGCTCTGAGGACACCTCCAGGAATTGGCAACCGAACTCCGGCCCGCTGTTCCAGAACAATTGAGCCGGTTGCTCATAGTGTTGGCTTTTCTGAATCTGGGTAATCTCCTCCTCGAGGTGGCCGTTGGCCGTCAGCAGATCCTGCCACCCGTCCAAATCATAATCAAAAAAGAACAATCCGAACTTCAACAGGAGTCGACTGGCTGGACCGATGCCCGCTGGAATCGCCTCGTCGGTAAAAATCATCGGCCGGTTCTGCTCGACATACAGCGCCGTCATTTCATTGGCGAAATTCCCGATGCCGACCGCCAAGGCTCGATCATCACGGTAACAGGCCGTGTCGATTCCCATCGCACCTCGGGCCTTGCCATAGGTATCATAGGCAATTCCCGTCAGGGATCCGACCTCTCGAAAGCTACGATCCCAACGGTTGCTGAAGACAAAATTCCGAACGGTGTCGTTCGCAACGATAAAGTCCATCCAGCCATCCTGGTTCAGATCCACGGGGGCCACCCCCAACGACTTGGCCACCGGCACATCGGTGGCTTTGTTGGCAATCCGGATTCCACTGGCTTGCGAGACATCGGAAAACCCTCCCTTCCCATCATTCTCAAAGAGGAAGGGAAAGGACCCCTCAAAATTCATCGGTTGTCCATAGGCCCGGCCAATTCCAACCAAGGTCGTTCCCAGTTGAAAATCGATCTCCTTGTTCCACTTCACGTAGTTGCCGACAAACAGATCGAGATCCCCATCGTTGTCATAGTCGAACCAACTGGCGCAAGTGCTCCAATCGGCAGCCGTCCCCCCCACGCCCGCCGCCTCAGTCACATCCTCAAAATGCCCCCCCCCTCGATTGCGGAAGAGCCGGTTCACTCCAACGGCGGTGAGGTAGACATCGGGATATCCGTCCCGATCATAATCGCCAATCGCCACGCCCATTCCATAAACCGGAACATCCAAACCGGAGTCGGCCGTCACCTCCTCAAAACGTCCCGTTCCGTCGTTGGCATACAATGCCGCCGTGGTTGCCGGGGTCTCCGCGTCGGGGTTCCATGACGTGCCATTGACAAAGAGCAAATCCTGGTCACCGTCCTGATCGAAATCGAAGAAGGCGACCCCTCCCCCCATCGTCTCCGGCAACAACTTCTCGTCGGCCGCTCCACTTTCATGGACAAAGTTGATTCCCGCTTCCCCCGTGATCTCACGAAACCGAATCACCGGCACCGTCGCTTGAGCGCGTTCGGGGTTTTCCGGGGCCATCAATTGAGTCCGTTGCTCGGTCCCTTCCGGTTTGGGTCGAGTCACGACCAGATAAACGACTCCCACGATCATCACGATTCCCATCAAGGCAATCCCCGACCAGCGAAAGGCGCGCCCAATCACGGCGTCGTCAACGTGATCTGTTACTTCAAGGCCATCCTCTGGCTCCGGATCCGAATCCCGCATGGCCATGATCTAACTCAGATCCGGGAGCGGAGCAACCCCAAGCGTTCCGGCGGGAAGGTTGAAGGGAGGCAATGACCTACCGCCCCGGGGCCCCGGCGCGCTGTAAATCATAAATCACCACACCTTGGGCGGCGTTCCGGGCTGCGGGGTTTTCCTCCCTGGCAATGGCAATCACTTGATCGCGGGCGTTGTTGTCCACCCGATACCGTTCATGAAGAGCGCGATGCTCCTGGGCCTTGGCCTCATCGCCGAGGAGGGCAAAGATGATTCCAAGGTTGTGGTGGGCCGTCTCGTTCTCCGGATCCAACGCCAGCGTCTTGGCGAAGGTATCAACGGCCAACTGCAGGGTGGATTGATACTCTGCCGGGCGCGATCTCACGGTTGTCGATTTCGCGTAATACGTGAGGCCCAGCTCGTTGAGCACCTGGTAGTCTTTCGAAAAATCAAACCCCCGTTCCTCCAACTCCGGATAGCGATCTTCCAGGACGCTTCGAAAATCTCTAATGGCCTCGTCAAACAATCCGTTCTGTTTATTCACCAGGGCATTGAACCAGGCCAGCGTCCAACGCGGTGCCGGCGGATCGAAATGGGTCGCCCGTTGCAACGCCTCAACCGCTTCGGTCACCCGACCCTCCTGCAAATACACCCTCGCCAGGTTGAGCGGCCCATCAGGGCGCCCGCCTTGCTCCACCTTCTCAAAGGCTTGTTCCGCCTGCCGAAGTTGACCCTTGTCACTCCCAGCGCCACTTTTGAGCAACAGCCCGATGCCGTAGTCATTCCACCGCTGCCATTCTGGGATCGTTGACGATTCCGAGTCCGGGCCCTGGCCATTGACCGAGAGCACCACTTCATCCCGCGCCATCTCGGTGATCGGGAGATTGTTCACAAAGTCCGGACCATAAACATGCTGCATGTAGGTTGTGTCAAACTTGCGGTAATTCACCTTCGCACTCACCGTCAGCGGGCCGGTCACGTCCTCGGGCACCTGCAGCCGATAGTGCATGACACTCGCCGCTCCAGGGGGAATCTGGTTATTGTAAAGCGGCGTAAAGATATCCTGCGCGTTGCGCCGGTCGATTCGCTTCCCGAATCGGTCCAACATGTAGACGTTGACAAAGTGGGACCAAGGATCCACCCGCCGATCCTCATCCAGCCCTCCGCTCTTGCCGACGATCCCCTCCTTCGATCGCACCTCGATCTCAACCCAAACCTGGTTGGAGTCGGTCGTTCCCTGGGTGAACAAGTGACCGAGGGTCAGCGTTCGTAAAACCACCTCAAGGAGGTAGGTTCGGCCCGGCTCCAAGGTGGGCGCCAAGGGGCGGAGCGGTGCCCTCAGAAGGCCATCAATGGTGCCCCCTTCCCGGATTCCAAAAAGATCGATTCGGACCGAGTCCTCGAGAATCGCCTGCTGAGCCTTGACCGCTTCGTCATCGCCCCGAATCGCCGGCACGCCCGTGTTGCCCCCTGGGAACAGGTGGTCATGAATGGAAGGCGTCGTTCCTTCACCAAACAACCGTGCGCCAAAGTCGTTGGACGCCTGGAGGGGCATGTGGCAACCGTTGCAGTTCGATTCCGCCTTCGGCGGGTAGTAAAAGGATTTCGCATTGCCGCCCGACACCCCGCTGATAAGGAAGTTGTCGTAGTGATTCTGCCCGCGAAGCCACTCCTTGTAGTGGGTCAACTCAAAAGGCAAGCTCACCTTGTGGCAGGGCGAGCAAAACTCAGCCGTTTGGTGAAGCGGTTTGAGGAACGTTTTTTTGTGAAACGCCGGTTTCGCCTTGACCATTTGCCGGTTGATGAACCGCAGCAATCGATTTTCGCTCTTGGCAAAGGGATAGTGAATGGGTTCCTCAATCGTGTAGTCCGCGTTTCCCCGGGGACTGTTCACATGAGTGATCGCGTGACAGGCGGTACAGGTGATCCCCGCCTTCGCGGTCGGATGATTCCTCATGTCGAAGTTGGGATCGTCAAAGGCGCCGCTAAAAAACGGCACGAGATCATGACAACCGGCGCACCATCGAGAGGCCTGTACATTCCCGTCCCGCTCCATCAGCACCTCCCGCGTCTCACTGATGCTGAAGAGATAGGGCTCGTTGTTGAAGGAACTGAAGCGGTGAGCGCTATGAAACCATCCCTCATAGGCATCGGGGTGACACTCCATGCAATACTGATCCATCATCAACGTCTCGGCCGGGATAAAGTTTCCGCTGGCCGTCCGAGCCAAGGAGGGTTCGAAATACTGGCTCCCCTCTTTTGGTCCCACCACATTCCACTTCCGAGGATCCTGGGCGTGGAAGAGCACCATTCCCAACACGATCAATCCCACCGCCACCATCCAGGTCAGCCCCACGCGCCACTTGATCCTGGGACCGGCGAGCCGGTGAAGGACATACAGCCACACCGCCACGAGTGGGCTCAGAACATGGATCCAATAAGCGCCGGATCGGGTGTCGGGATTTCGGATTTCAAACCCCTCCACCCGCATCAACACGATTCCCGAAATCAGGAGGGCGAGACTGACACCGAATAAGGCATAACCAACCCTGACGGCCCGACGATTCGGACGATCGTGGGCGTTTCGGATATGCCCGATTCCAAAAACGATGAACGGACCCAGCAAGAGCAATCCCAGGAGCAGATGCCCCAGAAACATGAGTTGGTAGAAATAATTCTGGTAGGTCTCTCCCTGCAGCCACTCGAGAAAGGTGATGCTTGCCAGGTAGGCCGAATTCGCCCCCAGGAGCGCCACCAGTCCTAACACGATGAAGAAGACCACACGCAACCGTGAACCGATCGCTCGAACGTATCGTCGTCGCTCTGGAGGGCTGGAATGGGCTACGTCTTCGGACACCGTTTTCTCGTCGTCACCTCCACCATACCCCAAGTTTGGGGCGTTGAAAAACCTAGTTTCAAACTTTTTATAAATCGATTAAATCACCCCCATGTCGATCGCCGAAAACCTCCAACGGATCCAGCAACGGATCCTTGCCGCCTGCCAGCGATCCGGACGCGATGCCCATGAGGTGACTCTGATCGCGGTCAGCAAGGGTCACAGCCCCACCCGAATCCGCGAAGCGTGGGATGCCGGACTGACCCTTTTTGGAGAGAACAAGGTTCAGGAACTCAAACTCAAAGTTGGTCAATGCCCCGGTGCCATCCAATGGGAATTTATCGGCCACTTACAGACCAACAAGTGCCGGGAGGCCGCCTATCACGCCCGGCTGATCCATGCGGTGGACCGACTCAAGCTAGCGAACGCGCTTCAACAAGCGGCCGAAAAGCTTTCCAAGACGATTCCCGTTCTTTTGGAAGTCAATGTCTCTGGAGAAGCCTCCAAACACGGCTTCTCACCCGCCGAACTCTTGGAGCAACTGGATGAATTAAACCAGCTGGATCGCCTTGAAATCCACGGTCTCATGACCATGGCCCCATGGAGCAAGGATCCTGAGAATGCCCGCCCTCATTTTCGGGCCCTCAATGAACTCAGAGGAAAGGCCGAGGACCAATTGGGTGCTCCCCTGACGGAATTAAGTATGGGCATGAGCGGTGATTTTGAGGTGGCCATCGAGGAAGGGGCCACGCGGCTCCGGTTGGGCACGGTTCTTTTTGGGCAACGGACGTGAGCCTGAAGGACCCCGCCCGGGCTCCAGCATTTACAATCGGGTTTGATGCTCTAAGGTCGCGCCGATGGATTTGAGCGTGGAAACATTTCAATCCGAAATTACCGACGCCCTTCGAAGCTATGACAAATACGTCATCTGTCTCGACAAACCTCCCGAAGACTGCAAGGCGGCGCTCCTCCGTCTCTTGGAGAAGGCCATTCGGGCCTACCTCGACCGGGGACCGGGCCTTCGGCACGGCATCGCTCTCGACCGTCAGGTGACGATCATTCTGAGCCAGTCCGAGACCGACACGCCACTCTGCGGGATTTACTTCAACCTCCACTCTCCCTATCACAAACCGTCCTAGACGGCTCCCGCCCGAGACCATCCTCGAAATCGCCTGCTTCCGGCCTTGTGTGACTTCCGACCTTCGTTAATCTAATCGAGCTTGACCGGGGCGAGTCCCAAACGCGCCGCCGAGGCTGAATTGGAATCCCTTCAAGGATCGAAATGAAACAAACATACCCACTCTTAGCCGCTTCCTGTTTGGGTCTCGGCTGTTTCCTCCCTATGAATTCGACCCAGGCCGCCGGCCTCACCTACCCCGAGACCAAGAAGATCGAGCAAATCGATGATTACCATGGAACCGAAGTAGACGACCCCTATCGTTGGCTTGAGGATGACGTGCGGGAATCCTCCGACGTTGAGGCCTGGGTCAAGGCACAGAACGAGGTGACCTTCAACTACCTCAAGCAACTCGATCACCGTGAATCCATCGAGGCCCGGCTCACCGAACTCTGGAATTACGAGAAGATCGGCACCCCCTTCAAGCGGGGCGACTGGTATTATTTCTGGAAGAACGACGGGCTTCAGAATCAAAGCGTCCTCTATCGCCAACGCACCCTGCAAAGCGACCCGGAATTGGTGGTTGACCCCAATACCTGGTCCGAAGATGGAACGGTGGCCCTGGGCTCGGTTTCCTTCTCCGAGGATGCCACCCACATGGCCTACAGCATTCAAGACGGCGGTTCCGATTGGCGAACCTGGCGAATCATGCACCTCGACACCCGTAGGATTCTCGACGAGGAGCTTCAGTGGATCAAGTTCAGCGGGATCAGCTGGACGAAAGATAGCCGAGGGTTCTTCTACAGTCGCTTTCCGACGCCGGAGGAAGGGGACGCCTTTCAGTCCCTCAACAAGAACCAAATGGTCTATTATCACCGGATTGGCCAGGCCCAGGATCACGACGTGCTGGTCTATCAACGCCCCGATCAACCGGACTGGGGATTCAATGCCACCGTTACCGAGGACGGCCGTTATCTGATTCTCACGGTTTGGAAAGGCACGGACGATCGCTATCGAGTGCTCTACCGGGACCTCCTGGAACCGTTCGCCTTTCCAATCGATCTCATCGACAACTTCGACCACGAGTACACGTTTGTGGGGAACGACGGCCCCGTCTTTTATTTCAAAACGAATCTGGAAGCCCCCAACGGGCGCGTGATCGCCATCGACATCCGACGTCCCGCGGAACGACGTGAAATCATTGGCGAATCCGCCAACGCCCTCGATCAGGTCGGAATCGTCGGCAATGTGTTTGTCACGGAATATTTGAAGGACGCCAAAACCCAGATCAAACTCTACAGCATGGCCGGTGAGTTCGTTCGTGAAGTCACCTTTCCCGGCATCGGCACCGCCAGTGGGTTCGGAGGAAAGCGGACGGACATGGAAACCTTCTACTCCTTCAACAGCATCAACCGGCCGGCGAGCGTCTATCGCTACGACATCCTAAGCGGCGAGAGTCAGCTCATTCGCCAGCCCGAGGTGAAGTTTGATCCGGAGGACTTCGTCGTCAAGCAGGTCTTCTTCCCCAGCAAAGACGGAACACGGATCCCGATGTTCATTGCCCATCGGAGAGACCTCAAACCAGAGGGAGCCCTGCCGACCCTGCTGTACGGTTACGGTGGGTTCAATATTTCGCTTCCACCCCGGTTCTCAATCAGCCGGCTGGCCTGGATGGAAATGGGGGGCGTCTTCGCCCAGGCGAATCTCCGCGGGGGAGGGGAATACGGAAAGGCTTGGCATCAGGCAGGGACCAAACTGAACAAACAAAACGTCTTCGATGACTTTATCGCCGCCGCCGAGTGGCTCATCAAGAATGACTATACCAATTCCGATCGACTCGCCATCCAGGGCGGCAGCAACGGGGGGCTTCTGGTCGGAGCTTGCCTGAATCAACGCCCGGATCTCTACGCTGCGGGACTCCCGGCGGTGGGCGTCATGGACATGCTTCGGTTTCAGCAGTTCACGGCCGGACGCTTCTGGGTCGATGACTACGGTTCCTCCGATCATCCCGAGGAGTTCAAAGCACTTTACGCCTATTCCCCCTACCACAATCTGAAGCCCGGAACCGCCTATCCCGCAACGCTTGTCACGACCGCCGATACCGACGATCGGGTCGTGCCAGGGCATAGTTTCAAATATGCGGCTCGCTTACAAGAATACCACCGAGGGGCCAATCCGGTGCTCATTCGGATCGAGACACGGGCAGGTCACGGTGCCGGCAAACCGACGAGCAAGGTCATTGAGGAGATCGCCGACCTCTGGGCCTTCCTGGTGGAAAGCCTCGACTTTGAGCCCCTGCGAAAGTAGGAATTCGCTCAATCAAACCCGCGTCATTCCCAAACCATTTCGGATCGGAGCAGTGAATCAGACGAGGCGGCGGCACGGCTAATCTCGGAGGCACCGCCGACTCAATTTTGACGAGTGAGTCTCTCGATGCAATAAAGTCATCGAAAAGACGGTCTGGTTTCATTGAATCCCAGGCGGACGCCGACTCACATCGACCGTTGAGTTGAATGAATGAGATAATGATGAAATCTGTTTCTCCCCTGATTCTTCTGATTCCGATCCTCGGGATCGCCGGTTCTCTCGAGGCCGCTCCGGAGGCTTTCCAAATTGGCGCCCATAACGTCGATCAACTCCCCGAAGGCAAAGAAGCCGATGGCATCCTCCACGACCTGATCATCCGCAACCAGGAGATTGAGGCCCTCATCGGTTTCAATAGCCCACGGAGAAGAGCCAACGCCTTCGCCTACTATGTCGAGGGGGGGTTTTCACCTGGATGTCTCTACGATCTTGGTCTCAGAGGGAAAGCGAATGATCAGATGACGGTCTTCAGCCCTTCGAACCAACAAGGCCGGGTCACCTCGGTTCGAATCCTGAGTGACGGGTCCGATGGAAGAGCGGTCATCGAAACGCGCGTGTCCGCGGCAATGAACCATCAGCTCGAGAAGACCCATCGTTACATTCTTGAAGAGGCCTGGAACGGGATCCTGATTACCACGACCCTGAGCAACCGGGCCGAGGCATCGAAGACCGTTCCCACCACCGATCGGTGGACCCGATTCGACGCCGGACACGGGACGGCCCTAGGAGTTCGATGGGCGCAGTCGGTCGATCCGGCGGACAAACATGGCTATGCTGTCGCTTGGGTTCCGCGGGAGGGCTCGGTCATCCCCACAGCGGAACTCGAGATCGCCGCCGGTGAAACGGTCTCCTATTCCCGCTTCCTGGCCGTCGGAGAATCTCCCGCCGCCGCAATGGGGCGTGTGTTTCGGCGTCTAGGGCCCACTGGAACGGTCGCGGGTCAAATCCTCGAACCAGACGGTCAACCCCTGACCACGGCGAAAATCACCATCACTTCCGGTGATCAGAGTTTCCCGGCTTTCCCGGATGCGACGGGTCGGTTCCGGTTCGATCTGCCTCCAGGAGAATACGCCCTCTCTTTTACCGATTCGGGCCGCCCCACACGCTCGAGCCGGATCGTGGTTGAGGAAAACCAGGTCACGGGCGCCCGCATGCAGATGGACGCGGCTTCCAGGGTCCACTTTCTGGTGACCAACGAGTTGAATCAAGATCTCCCATGCAAAGTTCAGTTTCACGGCCTCGGCTCGACCAAGAACCCGAACCTTGGTCCCGAAACTCGGGCCCATGGTTGTGTTGACCAATACCATTCCGAAACCGGCCGCTTTCACGTTGCCCTCCCCCCAGGAGACTATGAGGTGCGGATCACGCGGGGAATCGAGTATAGTCACGTCGAGGAGATCATCACCCTAGGGCCCGGCGAAGAAGTGACGCTTGAAGCGACCCTTGAGCGACTCGTCCAATCCCAAGGCTGGGTCAGTGCTGATTTCCACAATCATTCTACCCAAAGCGGAGACAATAGCTGCGGCACCAACGATCGCATCATCAATCTCGCCGCCGAACACATCGAGTTTGCTCCCACCACTGAACACAATCGAATCTATGATTGGACTCCGCACATCAACCAATTGGGTCTTGCGGATGAAATCAAGACGGTGGTAGGCCTCGAGCTCACAGGGAATGGAGCCCACTTCAACGCCTTCCCCTTCGAGGTTGTTCCCCATGCCCAGGACGGAGGAGCGCCCGTGTGGGATCCCGATCCTCGAATCAATGCGATCGTTCTCCGTGATTTTCAAAAAACCACTCCCGACCGCTGGCTCCAGATTAATCATCCCAATATGATCAATAATTTTCTCGATCGGAGTGCTGATGGAAATGCAGATGGAGGGTTCAAGGAGCTCCCCGCGTTCATCGATGGCATCGAAACCCAGAACTACCGGACATCGAATATCCTCGCCAAGGCTCCTTTTCGAATTGTCAGCCAACTCAAACAAGTTCAAGTGGAGACCATTCGCGAATTCGTCTGGCTCCAACTCCTCAATCAGGGCCACAACTACCGCGCGGTCGCCGTGGCTGACGCCCATTCCGTGTATGGGAACGGGGTCGGCAGTTGGAGGACCTACATCCCCAGTTCCAGCGACCAACCCGCCGAACTCGACTGGGAAGAACTCAGTCGCAATGCGAAAGCCGGTCGAATGATCGTCACCTCCGGACCCTACCTCGAGGTCTCCGCCGAAGATGGAACCTTGGCGGGCGGACAGACTCGAGCAAACGGGAGCATCCTGCTCCATATTCGGGTTCAATGCACCGATTGGATCGACATCAATCGGGTCCAAATCCTGGTCAATGGACGCCAGCGAACCGACCTCAACTTCACCCGGGAGAGCCATCCCGACTGGTTCAGCAATGAAATTGTGAAGTTTGACCGGAGCGTCTCCATTGCGCTCAGTCAAGATAGCCATCTCATCGTCGTCGCCATCGGAGAGAATCTCGATCTCTCAACCGGCTACGGGACGAGTCCCCAATCCAAGCTGCAGCCCTGCGCCTATCACAACCCCATTTTTGTCGATACCGACGGCAATGGTTTCCGCCCCAACGGAGATACCCTCGGATATGACCTGCCGGTCCAAGGTCTCACGGTAGAGGACGCTCGAAAAATCCTTGGACTAGAGTGACTCGAGGAAAGGGCTCCAAGACCTCCTTGGTCAGTCCCAGCAGCCGGTCAAATCCCCGGGAAATCGACGCCTCCGGGCGATTACTCCGCCCGAACCTCATCCCCTTCCACCGCCACCCCCTCGAGAATATCGGCCGCCACCGTTTGGCCGCGAACAGGACCGGTGACCTTCACCTTGGCCACCCTTTGTCCCTTTCGATAGAGGAAGAGGATCTGGTCGATACCAGGGAGGTGGGTCAACGCATAATCCAGAACGACGAATCGAAGGGGTTTGTTCACTCGAGCCACGACACCCGTACTCGTCGTGACCGGGATGATGACCGTCTCCTCCGGAGCATTCGGTGGAGACAGGGTGGCCGTTTGCCCCGACTCGCCCGTCACCGCGGCGGCCTGCCGGGGCGGGCTTGTGTCTCCGGAACGACTTCGGCAACCGGCCCAAAGCAGCACCCCAACGCAACAGACGATCGGCCAACGCATAAGCGTCATATAAGGGCCTAAATCGCGAGCGTCAATGGACAATGCTCTCTTAAACGGATCCAGTCAGAGCGAGCTTTACCGTTCTGTCGCGGCCCGTTTCTTGTGTTTTCTCACGCGTTTCGCAGGCGACCGAAGGCCGGGCCACGCACACTCGCATCGCCCGGCAATTCGTTCCCCCAAGCTCGCTTGATCATTCAAGCTGCCTTTTCCTTGTCTTGTTCCAGAGCTTGTTTAGGTTCCGGCGAGTGATTGTCTTATTCATCGGAGATGTTGTGGGTTCCCCTGGACGCCGTGCCCTGCGTCTCCTCGTTCCCGGCATCCGCGACCGTCGACGGGTGGATTTGGTCATCGCCAATGGCGAGAACTCCGCCGGGGGGGCCGGAATCACCCCGGAGATGGCCACTGAACTCTTTAATTCCGGCGTTGATATCATCACCTCAGGCGATCACCTCTGGGATCAACGAACGGTCACCCAACTCTTATCCGGCGAACCTCGATTCATTCGCCCCCTCAACTATCCTCACGGAACCCCGGGGCAGGGCTACACCATCTGGACTCACCACACCGGGGTCTCGGTGGCAATCGTTAATCTTCAAGGCCGGACCTTCATGCCTGACCTTGAAAACCCGTTTCTGGCGATGGATGCGGTCTTGCCGACGCTGCGGGAAACGACCCCCAATGTCATCGTCGACATGCATGCCGAGGCGACCTCGGAGAAAATCGCGATGGCTCGATTTCTGGAGGGACGCGTCACGGCATTGATCGGGACCCACACTCATGTGCAAACCGCCGATGAACAAGTCTTCCCCGGCGGAACGGGATTCCTCTGTGACGCCGGCTTCACGGGGGCGCAAGAGAGCATTCTGGGGAGGGAAATTGATCCCATCGTTCGACGTTTTCTCACCAACCAGCCGCAACGCTTCGGCGTCGCCAAGAAGCGAATTGTTCTCAAAGGGGCACTCCTCGATATCGACGAGCTGACCGGGCAATGCCGTTCGGTGGAGCGGGTCTCGGAACCCCTCGACCGCCCAGGCGATCAACCTGCCTCTTCCGAGGACTGAGTCTTCCCTCCTCGATCCGCGGTTTCCATGGTAATCCCCTGCTTCTGACAGCCGGGGCACAACTCGTACTCCGGATGCGCGGCAAGCTCGTCCGGGCTAACCAAAAAAAGACGGTGGCACGGGACGTGAAGGCAATTGATCAGATTTCGGGTCGGCTTCCCGGTCTGTTCGCAGCGACCCGCCGGTTCATCCGCCAGGGCGAAGTCATCGGGCACAACCATTCGCTGATCAAAGACAAAACAATCGCCCTTCCAATGATCGCGTCCCACCTGCTCCAGGTAGCTGACGATCCCGCCATGCAATTGATAGACATTCTCAAAGCCCTCCTTTTGAAACAGCGCCGAGGCTTTTTCACACCGGATCCCGCCGGTGCAATACATGAGGATCTTTTTTCCCTTCAAATGCGCGTAATCGTCGACCACCTTCGGGAGATCGCGAAAATGTTCGATCTCCGGCCTCAGGGCGCCTTCAAAGAACCCGACGTCGGATTCATACCGGTTGCGAGCGTCGAAGAGAATGACTTCATCCCCTCCCTCGTCGATCATTTGCTTCCACGACTCGGGACTCAGATGGGTTCCCGTGTTCTCGTTCGGATCCACATCCTCCTTCAAGCCCAGCGTTACAATTTCCTTGCGGACCTTGATCATCAGCTTAGGGAAGGTCGAGGCATCCCCGCTACTGATCTTGAACTCGAGATCGGCAAAGCGTTGATCGGATCGAAGGGCCGCCTGGTATTGTTGGATCGGCCCGACCTCTCCCGCAACGGTCCCATTGATGCCCTCCTCAGCCACCAAGATTCGTCCCTTCAGGCCCAATTGCTGACAAAGGAGTCGGTGGTCCTCGACAAAGCGCTCCGGATTCGCAATCGGAACATACTTGTAGTAGAGCAGAACCATGTAGGGCATGCCGTCGTGGGTCATGACAGGTCCTCCGTCAATCCGCACACCGCGGCAGAATCAGCGGTACTCCCAAGCAACCCCTCATAAACCAACCGGGCCCCGGGAAGGGGAGCGAGCTTGAACCTCGCTTCGAGGACGACCCCCAAACAGCCCCGACTCCCGACAGAAAGCTTGGGAAGATCAACGCCGGCGAGATTCTTGACCACCCGACCTTCCGAGTTCGACTCCGAACCGTCGCCCCAAACCCACTTGATCCCCATCAGATCGTCTCGGACCGTCCTCAACCTAAATCGATGGAGCCCGATCGCGTTCCCCGAAATGAGCCCCCCGATGCCGAACCTCGCCGGCCGCGGCGGATCGACGGGAAGCCATTGACCCTGTGCCTTCGGCGTTGACTGGGGATCGGCAATCCTCGAGAGATCAAAGGCCGTCACCCGGCGACGGGAGGTCGCCTTCCCCCGCAGCTGCTTGAGCTGCTCAACTGATTTTGGTTTCCGGATCAAAGCCATCCCCTCGCCCTTTTCTGTTCCAGGCCTATCCTCCGTTGCTCAGCCCGGCTTTCCACGCGGTCAACATCGACTGCATCTCCCGCGCCCCTTTTCCCCTGAGGGGCGTTTCCTGTTCAAAGCCTGAGCCCCGCTCCGTAACCACCCGGGGCTCGTATCCGATCCAAAGATCCCCTGCCCCCACTTCCATGATAAACACCTTCATTCGCACAAACGTGCCGGGATTCACAAACGAACCAAACCGCATGACCGTCCAGGTCGACGGCGAACGATCAAAGTTCAGGGTCCGGCGATCCGCATCGCTCAATTCGAACCCATTTCGCGTGAGATAAGCGATCAAAGACGACCTCACCTGATCCGTCGGTCGCCCCGAAACCCCAACGCCTCGACTGGCCAACTGGCCATCCCCCTTCCCAGGTGACGTGGCACAACCGTATCCACAGAGCGCCAGCCCCAACACGAGCCCAAACCATCGCCGAGCAACGCGCCGTCGGGTAGGTCGATCCCATCGGGGCCCTTCAAAAACTGCCATGGCGGCACAAATTCCACGGTTCATAAACCTTTTCCGGCAATTCGTTCAAGAAACGCGATGGGGTCTGCATGATATCTCCCTGCCGACCCTGGGTGAATCGCATCAGCGGATAAGAGAGATAGAGCTCGTTCTTCGCCCGGGTGGCGGCGACATAGAACAGCCGTCGTTCCTCTTCTTCCGCTTCCGGGTGCTCGAGTGAGCGGGAGGAGGGAAACAAGCCCTCGCAGAGCATCACTAGAAAGACCACTTCAAACTCCAATCCCTTGGCCTGGTGAATCGAGGTCAACCGGATGCGTTCATCATCGGCGCTGTCGGCGGCCCGGTCTTCAACCTCGAGATTCGTCTCCAAGGCAAGCTGAGCGAGGAATTCTTCCGGACTTTCAAATTGACGGGCGTATTGAGCGATCTGCTGAACATCCTCCAGACGCGCCCGATAGTTGGCGTATTGCTCCTTGAGATATGCATCGTATCCGGCATCCAGAACCAGCTCTATCATCTTGCCAGCCGTCCGCCGCACCGTGGACTCTTGCAACTGAGCGACGGTCGCGGTCAATTGCGCCCAGCCAGTTTTCCCTCTCTTAGGCACCCGGTCCGCCACCTCGACCAGAACCCGGGCCACATCAATCTCTTCTTGCTTTGTTGGGTTGGCTTCGTCGCCTCCCGACGCGGGTTCCGCCTCCCGGTCGGGAATCTTTTCCCCAAAGGCCAACCACAGTTTGTCGGCCGACTTGGCACCGATCCCCGGCAAGAGCTTGACCAGCCGTTTGAAGGCCAATTCATCCCTCGGGTTCACCACGAGCTTCAGATAAGAAGCAACATCCTTGATGTGGGCCTGCTCAAAGAACCGAATGCCGCTGGTAATCACGAAAGGGATGTTGCGGCGAGTCAGTTCCAGTTGAACCTCCATCGCATGGAAGTGGGATCGATACAAGATCGCCATCTGATCCAATTCCGTCCCTTCCTCACGAAGTTCCAAGGCGCGCTGAGCCACAAATGCCGCCTGCTCGTTCGCATCCGAACACGAGACCACCACGGGTTTGGCACCAGCATCGCGTACGGCCTGCAACTCTTTCTCAAACTGGCTCACATTGGCGGCAATGGCCGAGTTGGCCAGGGCGAGGATTTGAGGCGTGCTTCGATAATTGGTCTCGATCTTGTAGGTCTTGGCGCCCTGGTAGCGCCGGGGAAATTCGATGATGTTGGTGAAATCGGCCCCCCGCCACGAATAGATGCTCTGCGAGTCATCCCCCACCACCATCACATTGCCATGGTGTTCCCCTAGCAAATCGATCAGATCACTCTGCAGTCGATTGGTATCCTGATATTCGTCCACCAGGACGTATCGGAAGCGTTCCTGGTAGCGCTCTCTGACCCCCTGGTCCTTCTTCAAGAGCTCCAGCCACAACACCAGGAGATCGTCGAAGTCCATGAGGCCGCCCCGCCGTTTCCGTTCGAGATATCGACCATGAATCGCCTCGATCTGGGCCGTCAACTGCTTGAAGTATCCATATTGCTCCTGGATCATTTCATCGAGCGGCAACTGGCGATTGACCGCCTGGGAGAAAATATCGGCCAAGACTTCGGGCTTCGGAAACCGGGTTGCCTTGACGTCGATCTTTTCCGCGGCTATGCAGGCACTCAATAACTCCTTGGCATCCTCCCGATCCATAATGCCGAAGTCCGGGGGATAACCGATGGCGCCGCAATGCCTCCGCAAGATTCGATTCCCGATGGAATGAAAGGTTCCCCCCCAAAGATTCGTCAACTCCTCGCCCAGCAACGTCGCCACCCGATGCATCATTTCTTTGGCGGCTTTGTTGGTAAAGGTCAGCAGAAGAATCCGGTCAGGTTCCACGCCGTGCTCAATGAGGTAGGCCACCCGGTAGGTTAACGTTCGGGTCTTTCCCGCACCGGCTCCGGCGATCACCAAGGCCGGCCCCGGCGGACAGGTCACCGCTGCCCACTGCTGGTCGTTGAGCTCTTCGCGATAGTCAATCTTGAGATCGACTTCAGAGCGATAGGGTTGGAGCACATAGTCCTTCGCCATGCCGCTCGCTACCAAAGCGGATTTCTGGCGAGAAAAAAAGCAAAAGTCCGGTCGAAAGCAAAACGCGGAAATCCCTCGAGAGAAGCAGCTCCCCTTTCACCTCAAGGCCGCTTCTGAGCCAGTTCACCGGCGGCAAAACAATGAATGTGTCCCAAATCAGTGCTGACGAACAAGCGCTGCGCCGCGCTGGCCAGGCCAAACACCCGACCGTTCACCTCAGATTGCCACACCAACTCCCCATTGCGCTTGTCCAACAGTCCCACTTTGCCCTCCCCCCCCGCGACGAGATGATCGCCCACCAGGATCAAATCGAGTGGAAACTCACAGGGAACCGTCCAGAGCTGGCAGTCATCCATATTCCGGGAGAGCTCATCAATGGATCGTCCCAGCTTCAGAATCGATGTTCGAAGTTCGGCGATCGTCCCGGCGTTTTCTTTCGCCTTCGTCCGCAACTTCTTGAGCCGATCCGACTGAGCCTGTTGCTGATTGAGGCGGGTCTTTCGTTCGCGGGCAAGGGTCATGTAACGGTCCCGGTCAAGAACACTCAGTTCAAAATCGGAATGAAGAAACGATTTGCCCTCGGCCACGATCATGTGGTTGCCCGCGAATTGGGCCAGTTGATCGCTGACCTCCCCTTCCACGACCCCAAGCTGTCCGACCTTCCCGGGCCCGAAGATCAAGGCGTTTCCAGCCAGAAGGGCATAGGTTCCTCCCTGCCCCTTCACCACCCGCAGGCGTTTTCCATTGCTAATGTCCAAGATCACCGGATTGTTGCGACCGGTCGGGACATAGAGTCGGGACGGCGATGCCAGCAGATATCCCTGGGCGGGAAGGTCGGTTTGAGTCTCACGCCAGAGGATTTTCCCGGTGTCCGCGTCAAGAGCACACAGGTGCACCCCTTCGGAAGGAAACATCCCGGCTCCGGCGTAGGCGATGCCTCCCTGGACCACCACACCGGTTCGCGCTGGCCAAGCGGATATCACTCTGCCATTCCCGGCGATGCGATGATCCCGCGGACCCAGTCTCGTTTTCCACAAAACCTTGCCTGTTCCGGCGTCCAGGCAATAGATCAGCCCATCGTCCGACCCAACATAGGCCTTTCCCCCGGCGATCGTCGGGGCAAACCGGACCGGGCCTTCCGTGAAAAAACTCCATCGTTCCTCGCCGCTCCGGGCATCCAAACTATACACCTTGTCGTCCGACGACGAACCAAAGAACATCGCGTCCCCCACCGCCGTCACCTGAAAGGCGTAGTCAAAAGTCTGACGGGATTTGAGATCATATACCTTGTTCCACCCGTCCCACTTTGCTTCCCCCTTCCAAGCCGGCTGGGCGGGATGTTTCGACCGAAAGACCCACTGCTCCGAGAGAGGTGGTGCCAAGCGGTCCGGACTGACGCCGGTCCGAGCGTTGTCGCCCCGATAGGTCGGCCAGTCCGCCGCCCGTGAAAACTCACTCAGCCCGAGCATGAGACCGAGCGCCAACCCTAATCCCCCTAGCCCATTCTTTTTCATCATCCTTGGCCATCCTTTCCCGCTCCGTCGCCATCCCCGCTCTCGACCACACGCCCTTTTTCGAGCCGGATCACCCGGTTCGAGAATCGCTCGGCCGTTTGCCCGTGAGTCACCACCACAACCGTTCCTCCTCGTTGATGAAAGCGCTCGAGATACCGAAACACCTCTTCCGCATTCCCTGGATCAAGATTCCCTGTCGGCTCATCCGCGAGAAGGATCTCGGGTTGATTGAGCAAGGCCCGTCCCATCGCCGTCCGCTGGCGTTCCCCGGCAGATAATTCCGAGGGCCGGTGATGACAGCGCTCCTGCAACCCCAATTCTTCCACCAAACCCAGTGCCCGCGACCGAACCGAAGCGCCGTTCCTTCCTGTATGAGCCAGCATGATATTCTCCAGGGTCGTCAGGTAGTGGACCAGATGAAACATTTGGAACACAAACCCGATTGAACGCGCTCTGAAGTCGGCTCGCCTCTGACCCGAGAGTTGGTAGAGATCCACCTCGTTGAACCAAAGGCGTCCCGAACTCGGATGAAGCATGCCTCCCAGGGCGAGCAGGAGCGTGGTCTTGCCCGAACCACTTGCCCCTCTCACCGTGAGAAATTCATTTCGCTGAATCTTCAGATCAACCTGATTCAGGCTCCGCACCTCACCCCTT
>MDTE01029008.1_pt1 | contig 23170 bp, 21 predicted proteins | sample 811231 | NCBI WGS metagenome assembly MDTE01 (sample SAMN05326651, study PRJNA326480) | marine metagenome | isolation source: seawater | place: Indian Ocean: Red Sea | collected 2010 | reverse complement strand
TATTATTTTTTCTTTGAAATTCCATAAATGTTTAATTAGTTTAGAAATAAGACATATTTATGTTTTTTCAATATTAATAAATGGTAAAAAAAAATATAGTATTAATTGGGATGATGGCTGCTGGTAAATCTACTATTGGTTTTAAGCTGGCTAAAAAACTTAAATATGAATTTCTAGATATCGATAAAGAAATTGAAAAAAATGAAGATAAAAAAATAATTGATATTTTTCAAGAAAATGGTGAAGAATATTTCAGAAAAATAGAAGAAAAGATATCAATTAATTATTTAGACAAACAAAAAAGTGTTATCTCTATTGGGGGTGGTGCTTTTCTAAATGAGAAAATTAGAAAAAAAATTAAAAAAAATAGCTTTTCTTTTTGGCTTAACTGGAAAATTAAGACTATTTTAAAAAGAATTTCAAAAAATAAGAGGCGTCCTCTGGCTTTAAAATTAAATAATAAAGATTTAGCAAATCTTTATAGAAAAAGAGTTAAGTTCTATAAATTATCAGATTATAAAGTAAACTGTGAAAATAAAAATAAAAATGAAATTATTAAACAAATATCAAATATTTTAAAAAATGAAAATTCTTAAAATAAATACAAAAAGTAAAAATTATAATATTTATATCGGTTATAACATCATTACTAATTTAAAAATAATAATTAAAAAAGAAAAAATTAATTTTAAAAAAGTTTTATTTATAGTTGATAAAAATGTTCCCAAAAATTTTATAAAAAAAATAAATTCTAGAATAAATTGTGAAAAGAAAGTTATTTTTAAATTTAATGCTTCTGAAAAAAACAAAAATCTTATGAATATAAATTCTATGTTAAAAACTTTGTTCATAAATAACTTTACAAGAAACGATGTCATAATATGTATTGGTGGTGGTATTACGGGTGATCTTGCAGGTTTTACTGCAAGCATTTATAAAAGAGGTATAAAGTTTATTAACATACCATCTACTCTTTTATCCCAAGTAGATTCTTCAATTGGTGGAAAAACTGGCTTTAACAATAAGTTTGGAAAGAATTTGGTAGGTTCATTTTATCAACCCGATCTAGTAATTTCAGACACAAAACTATTGGAGAGTTTGCCAAAAAGAGAAATTATTTGTGGATACGCTGAAATTCTAAAGCATTCATTAATAAAAAATAAAAGATTGTTTTTATTTTTAGATAAAAATTTACAAAGTATTTTAAATCTAGAAAAAAAAATAATTGAAACAATAATTTTAGAAAGTTGTAAAATAAAAAAAAAAATTGTTGAAGAAGATGAAAAAGAATCAAATCAAAGAAAAGGCTTAAACTTTGGTCATACTTTTGGACATGCCTATGAAGCAACATTAAATTATTCAAAAAAACTGAATCATGGCGAGGCTGTGTTGTTTGGTATTTTATCAGCTGCTAAATTAAGCAAAAAATTAAAGACGCTTAATAAAAGTGAATATCAATTGATTTTATCACATTTGACAAAACTTAAATTTAATAATTTAAATAATTTTTTTAAAATGAAGGATTTAAATAAAATTATTAAATTTATGACTGTAGATAAAAAAAATACTTCGAAAAAAATAAATTTTATTACACTAAAAAGAATTGGTATTGTTAATATTAATAATCAGATAAACAGTTCTTTTATTAAAAATTTTATTAAATCAGAATTACTCAAATAAAATTTGTATGGAATGTATGTAGTTTTTTATTTCGTCCTCTAAAATTTTGTGAATTTTTTTTGTTGCATCTAGTTTTCTAATTTCTTTTAGCTCTATTGAATATATAATTAATTTAAGGTGAAATTTATTTTTATCATGGGAAAAATGCTTTAAATGAAGAAAGGTTTTATCTTCAATTTTAACATTTTGTATAAAAGAATTTTTAAGTAATTTTGTTTTGATATTTTTAGTTAAATTTTCTATATCCATATTAAATATTATAAATTAATTATTTATGAAAACAATTTGTGAATGGGAAAATTGTAACAATTTAGGAGAATTTAAAGCTCCGGTGGAAAAGGATAATAGCAAAAAATTTAGAATGCTTTGTCTAAACCACATTAAAGAATTTAATAAGAATTGGAATTATTTTTCAGATATGAATGACCAGCAAATTGTAGAGTTTATTAAATCTGATATGATATGGCATAAACCAACTCAAAGTTTTAGCTCATCAGATAATTTTTTCAAAATACTTTGGAATAATGCATTAAAAGATGAGACAAAAAAGTTCAAAAACTTTCAAAATTTAGATCATATGAAACAATTTAGATTTAACAGTCAAGATTTTCAAGCCTTTACAATTTTAGATATTCCAGCTGGTATAGAGTGGAAAAAAATACAAGAAAAGTTTAAAAAGCTTGTCAAAAAATTTCACCCTGATATGAATGCTGGTAATAAAAAGTTTGAGGAAAAGCTTAAGATAATAACATTAGCATATACTCAACTTAAAAATACTTATAGAGGAAAAATTGATACCAAATATTGAGTCAACCCCAGATATAAAACTTTCAGTGAAACAGACTTTTGGAATTGAAAGTGATATGGAAATAGAAGGATTTTCTAAAAAAAGTGAATTTGTTCCTGAAATTGACAAGGGCTATAAATTTGATCGAGATACTACTTTGGCAATTTTATCCGGTTTTTCTTTTAACAAAAGAGTTCTAGTCCAAGGTTATCATGGAACTGGAAAATCTACTCACATAGAGCAAATAGCTGCAAGATTAAATTGGCCATGTATAAGAGTAAACCTAGATAGTCATATAAGTAGAATAGATTTGATTGGAAAAGATGCAATTATCATTAAAGAGGGCAAACAAGTTACAGAATTTAAAGAAGGTATTCTTCCGTGGTCAATACAAAACCCGGTTGCTTTAGTCTTTGATGAATATGATGCCGGAAGACCTGATGTAATGTTTGTAATACAAAGAGTACTAGAGTCAGAGGGTAGTTTTACCTTACTAGATAAAAATAAGGTTTTAAGACAAAATAAGTTTTTTAGACTTTTCGCTACCTCAAACACTATTGGATTAGGTGACACAAGTGGACTTTATCATGGAACACAACAAATAAATCAGGGGCAAATGGATAGATGGAATATTGTTACTACATTAAATTATCTTGAACTTGAAAAAGAAATGGAAATTGTTTTATCAAAAAATAAAAATATGAATAATACAAAAGGCAAGGAAGTTGTTTCAAATATGATCAAAGTTGCATCGCTCACTAGAAAAGGATTTATTTCAGGAGATATATCAACAGTTATGAGTCCAAGAACTGTTATTCATTGGGCAGAAAATAGTCAAATTTTTAACGACATAGGATACTCATTTAGAGTTACATTTTTAAATAAGTGTGACGACGTAGAGAAAAATACTATAGCTGAATATTATCAAAGATGCTTTGGTGAGGATTTGCCAGAATCATTGGTAAATATTCAGATTTAGATGAAAAAAGACGAAAATTTAAAAGAAAAATTTAAGCAAGCTTTAATCTCAACAGTAAAAGCAATATCTGAAGATTTTAAAAACAATACTAGCCTTGAAAAAAATAATAATAGCTCAAAAAACTATAACTTTTTTGAATTAGATAATTTGAACAATAAGTATGATTTTCTGAAATTCAGAGCTGAAACAGATTCGGAAGCTTTGAAAAGAAAATTTTCAAACAAAAAAATATATTTAGAAAATCTACCATCAAAGCCAACGTTAAAATCTTTGTACAATACTTCAGAAAAAATCAGATATGAAAAACTCGGAACAGAAATGTTATATGGAATAAACAAAAACTTAATTAATAATTATAAATACAAAATTAGTATTAAAAGAAAAGATCAACTAAAATCAAAAGATGACACAACAATTAATGAAGCTTTCGAAATTTATATGTTAAAAAATTTTTTAGATGTAAAACCAAACGCTTTATGCGAAAAAATTTTGAGTTTTTGGGAGGATGATTTTAAAAAAAGTTTTGGAAAACATCTTAATTATTTGAAGCAAAACCGTGAAAACCAACAGTTATATAGCTCTAAATTTGTAGAAATACTAAAAGAATTAGATTTCTTAGAGAAAGATGAAGATGAAAAAAATGAAAAAAATCCTCAGGAAAACGATCAAAACAATCAGCAAAGTGCTGATTCGGATAAAGAAACAAATGAAAGTCAGGATCAGAATGAAACTGAAAACCAATCTATGTCAGAAAGCGACTCGGATGTAAATGAGTTTAGAATGGAGGAACAACTCTTTGATACAGACAGTGATCAACAAAGTTCAGAAAATATTGTTCAAAAACTTAATAATACAAAGAGTGATAGTGAATATAAGATTTTTACAAGAGAATTTGATGAAATTGAGAAGGCTGAAAATTTAGAAGAAGCCGATGAGATTTTAAAATTAAGACGAAATCTTGATCAACAATTAATTAACTTCAAAGATCTAATTATAAAATTAGCAAATAAATTACAGAGACAACTTATGGCTAAACAAAATCGCTCATGGGATTTCGACTTAGAGGAAGGATTATTAGATAGCTCCAAGTTACCAAGAATTATTATGGATCCATATAATTCATTATCTTTTAAAAAGGAAAAAGATTTTGAATTTAAAGATACTGTTGTAAGTTTATTAATTGATAATTCTGGATCAATGAGAGGGAGACCAATAACTATTGCTGCATTGTGCGCAGATATACTTTCCAGAACTTTAGAAAGGTGTTCAGTAAAAGTTGAGATACTTGGATTTACAACAAAAAATTGGAAAGGTGGTAGATCAAGAGAGGCTTGGAATAAAAATGGAAAAATTAAAAATCCAGGACGATTAAATGACTTAAGACATATTATTTATAAAAGTGCTGATAGCCACTGGCGGCAATCAAAAAAAAATCTAGGTCTTATGCTTAAAGAAGGTATTCTCAAAGAAAATATTGATGGAGAGGCAATTATGTGGGCCTATAGTAGACTAAAAAAAAGAAAAGAAGAGAGAAAAATTTTAATGGTAATTTCTGATGGTGCACCAGTAGATGATTCAACATTGTCAGTAAATTCTGGAGATTATCTAGAAAAACATTTAAAGAAGGTAGTTAAATTTGTTGAAAATAAAGATGATGTTGAAATATTAGCTATAGGAATAGGTCATGATGTTTCGAGGTATTATAGTAAAGCTATCAAAATTACTGATGTTCAGGAACTTGGAGATGTAATGATAAGTGAATTAAGTAATTTATTTAAAAACAATAAACATTTAAATTAAATTCCAACCAAATCTTTATTATTCCATTTAATAATTACTTCTGCTCCGTTTCTAGTTATCGAATTTCTACATGTTATTTTTGCAAAATTTCTTTCTAATAGCGTGCCTCCAATAAAAATGCCTAAACCCAATCCAGATTTATTTTTATAATCCTTTTCCTTAGTTCTTATATATGGCTCTCCGATTTTGTCTAAAATATCTTTTGGAAAACCATCTCCATCATCTTCAATTATTACTTCAGTAATTTCACTATCTGAATTAATAGTTATAAATATTTTTTCTCTGGCAAATTTATTTGCATTTCCTATAAAATTTCTTAAACCATAAACTATCTCTATAGATCTCTTAAATTTAACCGGATTTGTATCTTGCTTATTTTGAAAGAAAAATTTATTTTTACTAATTTTTTGAAATGATCTTATTATTTCACTTATATAATTGGATAAAGTTAGCTCGTGTTCTATAAATTCATCATCAATATCTGGATTGATAGTTAGTTTTTTTAATATTTGATTGCATCTTTCGACCTGATCAGTCAACAACATCATATCTTTTTCTATGTCCTTATTGCCTTTTAATAACTTAGATAATTCTTGTGTAATTAGTTTAATAGTAGAAAGTGGTGTTGCTAATGAATGTGCTGCTGCTGCTGCTTGTCCCCCAAGAGATACTAATTCATGCTCTTTTGCAATTAATTGTTGAATTTTGTCTAATGCATCCTTTCTCAAACCAGCCTCTTGACCAAAAGTAATTGCAAAATAATTAAGAAAAAAAAGCCCTATTATGAGTGATATCGGAATTGAATAATAAAAGAATTCATCAATTGAACTTTTTTTAGGGAAAGGCAATGATGTTTCTTCATAAAAGAAAGTGAGCAATACTATAGAAATCAAAGTAATTAGTATTAATATGAAGTTTGTTTTTTTTTCTAAACTTAATGATGCAAATACACTTGGAATAATAACAAATATTACAAATGGGTTTAAAATTCCCCCAGTAAGGTACAAAAGTAATGTCAGTTGTAAAATATCTAGTATTAAAAAATTAAATGCTGTCCTATTAGATAATAAATTTTTTACATAAAAACTTATTAAATATATATTACTAATTGTTCCAATTAAAATAACTATATTTGCTTTAATAAATGAAAATTCATACTCGAGTAAAAATGCAGCAAAATTAATAGCTATAAATTGACCTGTTATTGCTATCCACCTTAAATTTATATAGGTTTTTCTATTAAGTGAATAGTTTTTAGAATTATTTAAAAACTCCATTAAATATCTAAATTTGAAACATTTATTGCATTTTCAACAATAAAATCCTTTCTTAATGACACATCATTTCCCATCAAAGTATATATTAAATCTTGATCTTTTTTTTGATTTTTTGAATACTGAACTTGAAGTAGATTTCTTGTCTCTGGATTTAAAGTTGTATTCCATAACTCTATGGGGTTCATCTCGCCCAAACCTTTAAATCTCTGTATACTTAATCTTGATTTCTCCTCACTTAATATATTTTGAAAATCTTTACTTTTTTTATTTAACTTTTTTAGTTCTTTAGAATTATTTAATATATGCTTTTCTAAATCAAGTTCATCTTTTATGTAAACACTTTTGGAACCTTTATTTATCTTAAATAGAGGAGGTTGGGCTAAATAAATATTTCCATTTTCAATTAATTTATTAAAGGGTTTATTATTAAAAAAAGTTAATAAAAGTGCTCGAATATGTGATCCATCAACATCAGCATCTGTCATGATTATTATTTTACCATATCTTAAATCTTTTATATCAATTTCATCACTTTTTGGATCTAATCCTAATGCATTAATAAGTGTAACGATTTCATTTGATGACATCATCTTTGATAAAGATTTGGTTTTATAATCCATTGATCTGCCATTTTTTCCATTTAACTCAGTAAAGGTATTTAATATTTTTCCTCTTAAGGGTAGTACCGCTTGAAATTCTCTATTTCTTCCTTGCTTCGCAGATCCGCCAGCAGAGTCACCCTCTACAATAAATAACTCTGTACCTTCTTGTTTAGAGTTTTGACAATCAGCAAGTTTTCCTGGAAGCCCTGATAATTCCAATGCACCTTTTCTTCTAACACTTTCTCGAGCTTTCCTCGCAACATCTCTTGCTACAGCCGCTTGGATAATTTTAGCTAAGATTATTTTTGCAATAGATGGATTTTGATCGAACCATATAGATAACTTTTCATTAATAAAATTCTCTACAATATTTCTTACTTCAGATGATACCAATTTATCTTTTGTCTGAGATGAAAATTTTGGGTCCGGGATTTTTATTGAAAGGACGCAAGTTAAACCTTCTTTTACATCGTCGCCTGATAAACTTACTTTATTTTTTTTTAGTAAGTTTTGATCATTTGCATATTTATTAATTACTCTAGTTAACGCACTTCTAAAACCAAGTAAATGAGTTCCACCATCTTTTTGATATATATTATTTGTAAAAGGATATACATCCTCAGAATATCCAGCATTCCATTGTATTGAACATTGAATATCAATGTTATGTTTAGATCCTTCCATATAAATTGGTTTCTTAAATAATTCATTTTCGCTCTTATTTTTTAAACTCTCTCTCTTAGCATCAAGATACTCAACAAATTCTAATATTCCACCATCGTATTTAAAATTTATCGATTTAGTTTTTTTTAGAGAATAATCATTTAATGTTATTTTAATACCCTTGTTTAAAAATGCTAATTCTCTTAGTCTTTTTTCTAATATTGAAAAGCTAAACTTTGTTGAAGAAAATACATTTTTTGATGGAAGAAAAGTTATTTCAGTTCCATTTTCTTTAGATTTTCCTATTTGTTTTAGTGCAGTTTTTGCTTCTCCATTTTTGAATTCTATAAAATATTTTTTTCCTTCTCTATTGATTTCCAATTTTAGGTTTTCGGAGAGAGCATTAACAACTGAAACACCAACACCATGTAAACCACCTGAAACTTTATAAGAGTCATGGTCAAATTTCCCACCCGCATGTAGTTGTGTCATTATGACTTCGGCAGCTGATTTTTTTTCTCCTTTGTGAATATCGACTGGTATACCTCTGCCATCGTCTTTAACTGTAACAGATCCTTCAGAATTTATACTTACTTGGATATTCTTACAAAATCCAGCAAGAGCTTCATCAATAGAATTATCAACAACTTCGTAAACCATATGATGGAGGCCGGTACCGTCATCTGTGTCTCCAATATACATTCCAGGTCGTTTTCTTACAGCCTCTAATCCTTTTAAAACCTTTATTGAGTCGGCTTGATAGCTATTATTTGTTTGAGATGTCATTGATTTAAGTATTATTTTTTATAACATCTTTTAAATTTTTGACAAATTGACTAAATAAAGTCTGTTCTATTAATATTGATAATCAATAGTTATTTGATGAAAAAAAAATAATTTAATTACTTTTAAAATAATCTACTAAAATCCACTATTTTAATTAAATTATGGCGGAGAGAGTGGGATTCGAACCCACGGTACTCGTTAAAGTACACACCCTTTCCAAGGGTGCTGTTTAAACCGCTCACACACCTCTCCATTACTTATTTAAAAGTCTATTTAAATTTCTTTTTTGTCTATTAATAAATCTTTTTATAAAATTATATTTTTTATTTCTTTTTGCATGTATAGGGTAATTGTACAAATGATCCCAGGTCCTTTTATTAGCATATTCAGCCCACTCGCATTCTGATGCTGATAAAGAAAAAATATTATTTTTTTTACAAATTAAAGAAAACACACTTTGGTCATGTCTATGCTCAACAAAATCTTCATGATTTTCAATTTTAGATTCACTATCATCAATAAAATTGCTTATATTCAAGAGTTCTGACCATTTATCTAATATATTATTTGAATAATCATTATTTTTAAAAAAAATAGTTCCTGACCATATTTGTTCGCTATACTTATGTTCATTTTTATTTGATATATCAAAAAAATTAAATAGATCTTCTTTAGTATATTGATACTCAAAATACCTTTGATATTTTAACTTAGGATCAAAACTTTTATCTGGGGGTTTGTACTGAAATGTTAAAATGTTATATTTATTACAAAGATTTAAATATTCTTTTAATCTATCAAATCCTTTAGGATTAAATTCACAACCTATGTCGGAATATTGTAAAATTGAATTCTTAGGTATTTGAGTTAGATATTCTTTAATAATATAAGATTTCCAACAAGCATATCCGTAGAGTCTTTTTTGATTTAAATCAAAAAAAGATTTTATTTGTTTTTTTATTTTTTCATTCAAATTATCATGGCTAAAAACTTTTATTTTTTTATAAATATTCATTTTTTCAGCTTGATCTAAAAATCTAAATTTACTTAGTTTTAAATCATCACTTGCAAACGAACAAAGATAAATATTGCTATCATTCATGCTCTTTTACTACCCAGGGCCATTCTAAACTTTTTGTATATTTTTTGAACCAGAATGACAAATATCTTTCTGCCAAATATGCGTAAAGTCTTTTTGTTTCATAGCCCTCAAGATTTTTAAAACCAAAGATTTTTTCACATCTTTCGAGCCAGGGAAATAAAATTGAAAACCAATTATGATGGACCTTAGGTTTAGCAATAAACATAATGTGTGGATTATAGAAAGTTTTTGTATTTACATAATCATAAAAATCTGATCGATCTGATATATCTAAAACATCAATAGCTTTTTTTAAATTTCCTTTTCCATGGTGAAGATCAAAATGTAAAGCAATATTCTGATGATTATTATTAAAAAAGATAGAAGGTTTCTTAAGTAAAAATTCTAAACCCTCTTTTAAAATTTTCATTTTCTTTAATTTATTTACAAATATAGGTTCACAAATTATAGAGTCATATTTATCCCATTCCGGCTGAGAATTTACTAAATATGCATTACTGAAGTTTGTATTATCTATTCGTTTGTCAGTATATGATTTGTTAATCCAAAATCTCCTTTTTTGGCAAAATCCAATCCAGTTTTTTGCATTAATATCGAGTTTATTTTTCCAGAACCAATAGTGGAAAGTTAGTTCAGAATAATATTCTTCTTTATGGAAAATATTGTCACCATGATTACATTGAATATAATTTTTTGGAAAGTAGTCTTTACCAACTCCAACTAAATTATAATCAAAATTTTCTAGATATTTTAATCTTTTATTTGTTACACAATAAAGCTCTAAATTATTCATAATAAATTATAAATGTTAATATAATATTAAATTTTAATATTGAATTTTTAATTATATAATTAAGGTTTTGACCAAAAGTTAAAGTAATCATAGTCTTTTAAATGATGTGAATTTTTTAATGCATTAATAATATTTTTATTTGATTTTATTGTTTCTATATCAAAATTATATTTTTTTTCATTAAATCGTTGATTTATCTTTTGATCAAGCGATATTTGGTATTCATTAAGAAAGGTGTTTAAATCTTTTCTGAGAGTAGAAAAATTAATTATATAGTTTGGTTTAATTATATCATTATTTATTTTTAAAAAATCTATTTGATTGGGAGTATAATTTATGAAATTAATAAAATCTTTCTCAGTGTATTCTGGCTGGTAATATTTATAGAAATAATTTCTAAAAAAATGTTTTTTAAAATATTTCATTGTAAAAGTGTTTATATTTTTAACTAATCTAAAAGTTTTTTGATTTTTTCTGTCAGCAGCATTAAAATAATATGATATTAAACGATCTAGTGGCTCCCTTACACTTATTAATATTTTTGAATTTATATATACTTTTTCAGGAATATTTTTTTTATATTCTTTCAATGTTTGGTGTTTTTGCTTAGTATATTTGCCTTCAATACCAAACATATTTTCAGCGTCAGAGAATCCTTCGTTAAGTGTTTTCTTTTCAGATGTTGCATTAAATAGATTATTTTCGATAAAAGTACCCCCTGTTTTTGGTGGATGAATATATATAATGTTTATTTTATCAAGATACATTTAGACAAATACTAATATAGAATAATCCATTTGTTTACTATTTAATTAATAGATTACTTAATTTATTTACAATTATATTTATTGCGAAAGATGATGGATGGTTTCCATCAATATATAGTAAATTACCATTGATGTCTAAAAAACATTTGTTTGTTTCCTGTGAACAAAAAATATCACTAAGTGGAATTGGATAAAAGTTTCTATGATTTATTTCTGCTATTTTATTTATTAAAATTTTATTTTTTTCTTTATATTCATTAAATTTTACATAATAAGAATTATTTATATTTCTATATTGTTCTTTTACTTTTATTTTAGGAATATCGTTTTTGAACTTTGGTATCGGATATAAAAAAATTACTTTTTTACCACTGTCTAAAAGTTTTAAAATTGTTTTATTTATTGCGTTTGATCTATTTTCAACTACTGAATTATCATAGATGCCCTGAAGATAATCTCCAAAAAAAATAATAAAACTCAAATTCTTATTATTGACTAATTCTTCTAAAATCTCTTTATTTCTTTTTGCACATCTACCATCAATATGTTCAAAATAATCAAATGGTGGACAACCTAAGTATGTATATATAATAGTAGATTTATTATTCGTATTTGCTGCATTTACAATTTGATCCACTGCTAAATTTGCAACACTATCACCCCACAAAGCAATTTGCTCTGAATGAATTGTATTCAAAACACAATTTTCTCCCAATTTACGGTCTGCACAGTCATTTTTTGGATAAGTATTTTTTTCGTTTAAGACATTTATATTTTTTTGAACTTGAAATGAAAATCTTGAATTAAATCCATCGTAATATTTATTTAATGAGCTAAATATAAAAATTATTAAAAACAAAAAAATATTTATTCTTAAAAATTTTTTAAATGGATATTTGTTTTTATCGCGAAGTGGTAATTCAAAATACTTATAACTTATTGAGGAAACTAGAATTGAAATAGTTATTAAAAAAATTTTTTCGTAAATTGAACTAATTTTGAAGAAATATAAACTGTAGAATGATATAATTGGATAATGCCATAAATATAAAGAATAAGATATCTTTCCGATATATGTTAAAGGTTTGTAGGATAATAACTTACCCAATAAATTTGTGTGATTAGAATATGTAATTATTAAAAAAACACCAGTTACTGGTAGAATAGTAATTATGCCAGGGTATCTGGAGTTTTGATCAATAAATATTAATGATAAAAAAATTAAAAATATTCCAAGGATACTTAATATTTCATTTTTTTTAGAATTTGAACTGGCTTTTTTATTAATTTGAAATACAAAAATTAACACCCCAATCAAAAACTCCCAGAACCTTGGCAACGGGAAATAAAAATTTTCCAACCTTAGATAATGAGTAGAAAAATAATATGATAAAATAAAAAGAATAAATATTAGAGATAATAAAAGCGTAAATTTTAATCTATTCCCAAATCTTAAAGTTAAGAAAAACAATAATGAAAAAATTATATAAAATTGAATTTCTATTGCTAAGCTCCAAGTATGTAATAATGGAATATTTATTGAAATTTTATCAAAATAATTACTTTGTAGATAAAAAATAAAGTTACTAAAAAAAAGAGAAGAGCCAATTAAGCTATTTGAAAAATTTATAATTTCATCTGGGAATAGAATAAACCAACTTAGCGGCAATGAAAATATACAAATTAGAAGTATGCCTGGTAAAAGTTTTCTTATACGGCTTTCAAAAAATAATTTCATAAAATTTTCTTTTTCAAAATTTTTATAAAATATCTGAGATATAAGATAACCACTAATTACAAAAAATATATCTACACCTATAAACCCACCTGAAAAAAAAGGAATTTCTGCATGATAAAAAAGAACTAGTATAATTGAGATGCATCTTAATCCATCAAGATAAGGTAGATAATTAATTTTTTGCATCTCTCTTTATTTCAAAATAAAATCTTTATAAAGATCTAAGTTTTGTAATATGAATTTAGGATATGTTTTATCAATTGAAATTTTTTTATAGTTATGACCCCTTTCGAATAAATCTTCTAATTTGTTAATCTTTTTTTCTATAATTTCTTTTGATGAATACTGATCACTATTAAATTCTTCATGAGGAAAAGATTTTATCTTTTCGGATAAAGTTTCTAAATTATATAAGTTATTAAAATGCCAGCCACCGTCCTTTATAATTTGAATACTTTTTTCATACCCAAACTTCCAAAAAGGTTTTTCTAAATTTTTTGTTTTGATTTTCTTCCTTAAGAAATTGAATTGTTTTAGATTTTTTTTTTTTGTAATTCTTGTTCCTTGCCATGGGCTTTCAAAAGGATTAAATATATTTATTTTATAAACAAAGAAGTTTTGAAGAAAAACTCCATATTTTTTTTTTAAATCAAGGGCCTCTAGTGACCTAGGATTTGGTATCTCATCTGAGTCGGAATACATTATTAAGTCATTATCATTCGCATCTTTTAGGCCATTAAAAATATATTCTCTCTGATATTCCTCTGAAGACCAACGATCTTGGGGGTTTGGAAAATTATGATCAATCACTAAATATCTTATTTTTTTTGAAAATTTATTATTTAGTAATTTGAAATTCAATTTTTTAGAAACACCTTTGTGATCATATTTTGACTCACAAACAATAAAGTAATCTACTACACCATCTAAAATTTCAAATCTGGAATTAGTCAATAAATTTTCGTTATAAAATGTTATACAATCAAATATTTTGGGCATTTTTATTCACAATAATTAAACAATTGTTAGCTATATTTTTTTTGTGGTGTAAGTCCACAATTGAGAAATTATAGTTTGTTTTATTAAAATACTTTATAAATTTTTGCTGATCTTTATAGTAAACATCTTCAATAATATAAGTTCCAGTAGGAGATAGATATTCTATTGAGTTTTCAAAAAAACAAATATTCGCATTAAACTCATGAAGTCCATCTTCAAGGATAATATCAAAATCAGTAGCTCCAATATTTTTAAATAAATCATCAATAGTTCTTGGATCTGTCTGATCGACGTAAAATGTTTTTATTCTTTCCTCATCTTTAAGAATATTTTTGTCTATATCAGCTCCGTATATTTGAGCATTAGGAAAATAATCTCTCCATGCTCTTACTGACGCAAGTGGTTTACCATTTAAAGAACTCATATTACTAGCCATATTTTTATCGTCTGTGCCCAATCCCACTTCTAATAATTTTTTTATGTGAAATCTTTTTTTATTAAATAATAATGAGTAATAGTCTGCATAATTATGATGATCATTATTTCCACCTTTATCACTTCCATATTTATTCATTAGTTCAGTCAGATCGGGGTTTGATTTAGCGCTAGCTATGTAATTTATATTAGCGTCTTTACTAATTTTAAAAAACTTAAGCTTATATTTTAGTTTTCTAAAGTTATCTCTTAAAAATCTCATATCAATAAAAGTTATTTATATTTAATTCTCCTTATTTATCTTTAAAACACCAATAAATGCCTCTTGGGGTATCTCTACTTTGCCAAACTGTTTAGCTCTAGCTTTACCTTTTTTTTGTTTTTCTAATAACTTTCTTTTTCTATCTAATGCTCCTCCACCATGGATTTTTGTTAATACATCTTTTTTAAAACCCTTAATGGTTTCTCTGGCAATTATCTTTCCACCTATAGCGGCTTGAATTGGTATCATAAAATTATGCCTTGGAATTAAACCTTTTAATTTTTCACAAACCTCTCTTCCTATACTTTGTGCAAAGTCTTTATGTACCATCATTGATAAAGCATCAACTGCTTCGGCGTTTACTAATATTGATAATTTAACCAGATCTCCTTCTCTATGGCTTAATATTTCATAATCAAAACTTGCATAACCGCTTGTCATTGATTTTAGTCTATCGTTAAAATCAAAAACAACTTCATTTAAAGGTATCTCGTAATTAAGGACAGCTCTATTTCCGGAATAACTAAGATTTGTTTGTATTCCTCTTTTATTTTGGCAAAGTTTAATTATAGAACCTAAATATTGATCTGGTGTAATTATAGTGGCTTTTATCCAAGGTTCCTCAATATATTTAATTATAGTTGGATCAGGTAGACTTGAAGGGTTTTGAAGCTCCAAAATATTATTATTATTTAAATGAATTTTATAAACAACTCCAGGTGTAGTTGTAATTAAGTTAATGTCGAATTCTCTCTCCAAACGTTCTGTAATTATTTCTAAGTGTAGTAGACCTAGAAAACCACATCTAAATCCCAAACCTAAAGCTGAGGAAGACTCTGCCTCAAAAGAAAAACTTGCATCATTCAACTGAAGTTTTGCTAGACCATCTTTGAGTTTTTGATAGTCAGAACTATCAACGGGAAATAAACCACAAAAAACCACTGGCTTACTTGGCTTAAAACCTGGCAAAGCTTTTTCTAAGGGATTACTAACATCACAAATTGTATCTCCTACTTTTGTATCAGAAAGATTTTTTATACCTGTAATTATAAATCCAATCTCGCCTGAGTTAAGCTCGCTTATATCTTTTGGCTTGGGAGTAAAAACTCCTACTTTTTCAACGGTATACTCTTGATTTGTCGACATCATTTTTATTTTCATATTTTTAACTATTTTTCCATCTATGACTCTAACCAAAGTAACTACACCTAAATAGGTGTCATACCAACTATCAACTAGTAAACACTTTAATATTTTTTTTTTATCACCTTTTGGTGAAGGAAGATTTGAAATAATAGACTCTAATATTTCTTCTATTCCTTCTCCAGTTTTACCGGAGCATGGAATCGCATTATTTGTTTCGATACCAATCACATCTTCAATTTGTTTTGATGTCCTATCTAAATCTGATGCAGGAAGATCTATCTTATTTAAAATAGGTATAATTTCATGGTTCATTTCGAGAGCCTGATAAACATTTGCCAATGTTTGTGCTTCTACCCCTTGAGTACTATCAACTATAAGTATAGATCCTTCACATGCATAAAGTGATCTGCTTACCTCATAGCTAAAATCTACATGCCCGGGGGTATCTATAATATTTAAAACATATTCTTTACCATTTTTTGATTTGTAATTTAACTTAACAGTCTGCGCCTTTATTGTTATCCCCCTTTCTCGTTCGATATCCATTGAGTCAAGAACTTGGGCTTTCATTTCTCTATCGGTTAATCCTCCACACTTATGAATTATTCTATCTGCAATTGTGGATTTGCCATGATCTATGTGTGCGATTATTGCAAAATTTCTTATGTTTTCAATATTATCCATTAGGATCTTAATTTGGCACCAGTTTTATTTTCTACAGTTTTAATAATCTTATTTGAAACTTCATTAATATCATTTTCTGTAAGAGCTTTATCATTTGATTGTATTGTCACCTTGAAGGCTAAAGATTTTTTTTCACTTGGAATATTTTCACCTTCATATAAATCAAAAATTGAAATATCTTTAATAAGATACAAATCAACATTTTTTATCAAATTATATAATTCTTGTGCGTGTATATTTTTATCAACAATAAATGCGAAATCTCTTTCTGATTTTTGATATTCAGAAAATTCATAAATAAATTTGTTTTTTTGATTTGTTTTTTTTAATTCAACATATTTATCTAGATTTATTTCAAATCCTACAAGAGAATTTGTTTTAATTTCTAATTGATTAACAATATTAGGGTGTAATTCTCCAAAGGACGCGAAGTGATTATTTGTATTTTTTAAAAAAGAAATATTTCCACTTTTGCCTGGATGATAGTAATCAGGTAAATTTGTAGTTTCTATTAAAATTTGATTTTTTTCAGTACCTAGCTCATTTAGTACATGCAATAAGTCCCTTTTAACATCAAAAACATCAAGGTATCTTCCTCTCTCATTCCAGTTTGGATTTGAAGCATATCCAGATGAAATTGCACATGCGACGGTTACTTGCTCTCCCGGATTTTTACCTTCAAAAATTGGTCCTATTTCAAATAGTGAAATATTTTCCTCACCTCTATCAATATTTTCTTTAATCTTTTGCACTAAATTTGAAAAAATTGAAGATCTTAAAACATCTAGATCAGAGCTAATAGGGTTAATAAGTTTATTAACCTTTTTTGAATTTAAAAAATAATCATTTATTCTTTGATTTGTAAATGACCAGGTGATAGCCTCAAGATATCCTTTGGCAGCTATTGACCTTTGAGTAAGATGAAAATGTTTTTGTTCATTATTTAAAGTTTGATTTGTTCTGTTTTTTTGAGGTTCCACAGATTTAATTGCCTCTAAACCTTTTATTCTAATTATTTCTTCAACTATATCAATTTTTTCACTTATATCTGGTCTCCAACTTGGAACTTTTGCAGAAATATTTTTTTTTATTTTTTTACATTTAAAACCTAATCTTTCTAATATATTCAATATCTCATTATTTTTTATTTTTATTCCTAAAACTTTTGAGGGAAAATCATTTTCAATTAGAATTTTTTTGGTAGGTATTTTTTTTGTTTTAATAATTTGGAAGTTGCTTACCTCACCTCCACATATTTCTGTTACCATTTCTGCTGCTTTTTGTAATCCAGTTTCAATTGAATTTGGATCAATTCCTCTTTCAAATCTATATTTTGCATCACTGTTTAAATTTAAAATATTTGATGTTTTTCTTGTAATTGATGGATCAAAATAAGCAGACTCAATTAGGATATTTTTTGTTTCCATAGTTGTTGAAGAACTAGTACCCCCAATAATGCCACCTAATCCCAATGGGCCATTATCATCAGCTATTACACACATTCCATCAGACAAATTATACTTTTTATTGTCCAATGCATTTAGTGTTTCATTTTTTTTTGACTCCCTTACAATTATTTTATTATTTATTTTTTTCAAATCATATGCGTGAAGCGGCCTATTTAAATCTAACATTAAAAAATTAGTTATATCTACAACAGCAGAAATAGGTCTTAATCCCACTGCTATTAACCTATCTTTAAGCCATTTTGGACTTTCTTGATTTTTAATATTTGTAATTAAGCAGCTTCCAAAAATTGAGCAAGATTGATTTTTTGATTTATTGATTATTACTTTTAGTTTTTTATTATTTTTTTTTATTTTTTTAAACTTCATTGGTTTCAATTTACCAATGCCCGCTGCAGCTAAATCCCTAGCTATTCCACGTATTCCTAAACAGTCTGGTCTATTTGGAGTAATCGAAAGTTCAAAAATATTTTCTTTTTTTTTATTAAAATAACTTTTACCTATTTTATTACTATATTTTTTATCTAAGGATATAATACCTTGACTTTCATCAGATAATTCCAGTTCGGCTTCCGAACAAAGCATACCATATGATGTAATTCCGCGGATTTTCGTTACTTCAAGTTTCATATTATTTTTAGGTATCATTGACCCAGGCGGTGCATATATTGTTATCAATCCATCTCGAGCGTTTGGAGCGCCACAAACAACTTTTTGGATATTCTGATTTCCAATATCAACATCGCAAATTTTCAATCGATCGGCATTTGGATGTTTTTCCACTTTTATAATTTTTGCTATTAAAAATTCTGACAGTTCGTCTTTGATTGGCTTTCTAGACTCAACCTCTAATCCTATAAAATTTAAAACATCAGCTACTTGTTGTTCAGATTTTTTAGTATCAAGATGATCTTTAAGCCAATTTAAAGTAAACTTCATCTACTTAATCCTCTATAATTAGTGGGAACATCTACTGGATCAAACCCATAGTGGTTTAGCCATTTATAATTACATTCAAAAAAGGATCTTAAATCTTTTATTCCATATTTTAGCATCGCTAAACGATCAATGCCTATACCAAAAGCAAATCCTTGGTATTTGGAGGGATCAACTTTAGAATTTATTAAAACATTTGGATGTACCATTCCACAACCAAGAATTTCTAACCATTTGTTTCCTTCACCAATTATAATCTCACCGTTTTTAAGGTCATAGCCAATGTCAACTTCCACAGAGGGCTCTGTAAATGGAAAGTGGCTTGGTCGAAACCTCATTCTTAATTTTTTCACCTCAAAAAATTCTTTAATGAAATAATTTAAACATCCTTTTAAATGACCCATGTTTATATCTTTATCAATGTGCAAACCCTCTAACTGGTGAAACATTGGGGTGTGCGTTTGATCGCTATCACATCTATAAGTTCTTCCAGGGGCAATTATTTTAAATGGAGGTTTTCCGTTTAGCATAGTTCTTATTTGAACTGGAGATGTATGAGTTCTAAGTAGTAAGTTTTTATCTTCGCTTAAATAAAATGTATCATGCATATCTCGTGCTGGATGGTTTGATGGTGTGTTAAGTGCAGTAAAATTATTATATTCATTTTCTACATCAGGCCCCTCAGCTACACTAAAACCAATTTCTGAAAATATTGAACATATTTCATCAATTACTTGGGACACTGGATGAATTTTACCTTTTTTGAAATTACGTTCTGGCAATGTTACATCTACTTTCTCGGACGTAAGCTTTTTATTTACTTCATCTATTTCTATTTTTTTTGATACCTTGTTTAATGTTTCTAGAAGTAAATTTTTTAGATCATTAATTTGAGATGCAAAGATTTTTTTATCATTTTCTGATTTAGAGCTAATTAATTTAAATTGATTAGTAATTACTCCACTTTTCCCAAACAATTCAGTTTTAATTTGAATTAAGTTATCCGAGGATGTGCATCTATTTAATTTATCTAAGTATTCTGATTTAATTTTTTCAATTTCAGACATTTTGTTAGAATATTTGTTAAGAATAGAAAAACAATAGAAAGATTAGTTCAATGCTGCTTGAGCTTTTTTAACTATTGTTTTGAATGCTTGCGGATTTTCATAAGCAATTTCTGCCAAAATCTTTCTATCTAACTTAATACCTGACTTATTTAGGCCATTAATGAATTTTGAATAGGTAAGACCTTCTCCTCTTACACCTGCATTAATCCTCTGTATCCACAAAGATTTAAAATCTCTTTTTTTATTTCTTCTATCTCTATATGCATATTGCATAGCCTTTTCAAATGCTTGCTTTGCAGCTCTGATTGTATTCTTTCTTCTTCCGTACTGACCTTTAACAGCTTTTAAAACTTTTTTATGTTTAGCTTTACTTGTGACTCCTCTTTTTACTCTGGCCATGTTATCCTCTCAAACTATAAGGCATATATGATTTTACAATTTTACTATCTTGTTTTGACATTACAGTAGTGCCTCTTTGTTTTCTAATTTGTGAATTAGTTCTTTTTATCATTCCATGCCTCTTCCCAGCTTGAGGCATTATTACTTTGCCTCTTGAAGTTATTTTAAACCTTTTTTTTGCTGAGCTTTTTGTTTTTAATTTAGGCATATTTTTTTAGGGGTTATACAAAATACAAACTATTTTACAACCAGAATAATTATACTGGCTGAACTACCATAATCATTTGTTTTCCATCGAATTTAGGCTGTAATTCTATTTTCCCTATATTTTCCATATCAACTTTAATCTTTTCCATTAGCTCATTACCAATATTAACATGTTGTAGCTCTCTACCCTTAAACTTAATAGTAAATTTAACTTTATCACCTTTCGAAAGAAATTTTTGAGCGTTTTTAATTTTGAAAGTATAGTCGTGTACTTCGGTAACTGGCCTTAATTTAATTTCTTTTAATTCTACTTTTTTTTGATTTTTTTTTGCTTTGCTCGCTTTTTTTTGTTGATCATATTTATACTTACCAATATCCATGATTTTACATACTGGGGGTTTTGCATTTGGTGCGATCTCGATTAAGTCAAGACCCTCATTTTTTGCTTTTCTGATTGCATCTTGAGTATTTAAAATTCCTAAATTTTCACCGCTACTATCTATCACTTGAACCTCGGAAGAATTTATTCTGTTGTTATATTTCGGTCCAAAGGATTTATTTCTTCTTTGAAAAAAATTTTGTTTAAATTCTGGCACTAAATTGAGGGAGCTTTGTTTAATGAAGTATATTTTTCGATAAAATCTTTTAATAACATATTTTCTTGTTTGTTTGAATCCAACCTTCTAATAGTTACTGCATTAGAGTCAACTTCTTTTTTACCACAAATTAACAACATTGGGACCTTAGAGTTAGAATGTTCGCGAATTTTATAATTTAAATTATGATTTTTTAAATCTACCTCACATGAAATACCAGCATTTTTAATTTGTTTGTGCACAGAAATCGCATATTCATTAAAATCTTCTGATATTGGGATTACTACAGACTGCAAAGGTGAAATCCAGAAAGGTAATTTACCTGAATAATTTTCAATAAGAATTCCTATAAACCTTTCAAGCGAACCAAATAAAGCTCTGTGAAGCATAACAGGAATTTTTTTTGTTCCATCTTTTTCAACATAACTAGCTCCTAATCTTCCAGGTAAATTTAAATCAACCTGCAGAGTACCACATTGCCAGTCCCTACCAATTGCATCTCTTAAAACAAATTCTATTTTTGGACCATAAAAAGCACCTTCACCTTTGTTGATGCTATATTCTAATTTTGATGCTTTAACTGCTCTAAGTAATGCTGCCTCAGACTTATCCCATACAGAATCATCTCCAACTCTTAAATCAGGTCTGTCAGAATATTTAAGTATAACATTTTCAAAACCTAAATCTTTATAAATTTCTAATATAAGATTTGTGACTGATAAACACTCTTGAGTAATTTGATCCTCTGTACAGAAGATATGAGCATCATCTTGTGTAAAAGCTCTAACTCTTAATAGGCCATGTAAAGCACCTGATGGTTCATATCTATGGACTTTTCCAAATTCAGACATTTTGAAAGGCAAATCTCTATAACTTTTAAGACCTTGGTTAAAAACCTGAACACAGCCTGGACAATTCATTGGCTTGATGGCAAATATTTTTTGATCTGGTGTTTCTGAAGTATACATATTTGCGCCAAATTTTTCCCAATGACCAGATTTTTCCCAAAGAGATCTATCTAATATTTCAGGAGTATTTATTTCTTTATATCCTGCTTGATCTTGTTTGTATCTCATGTATGAAACAAGTTTTTGAAATAACGACCAACCCTTTTCATGCCAAAAAACAGCTCCCGGACTTTCTTCTCTAAAATGAAAAAGATCCATTAGCTTTCCTAATTTTCTATGATCACGCTTTTCAGCTTCCTCTATTCTTTTAAGATAATCATCTAAATCTTTCTGTGTTGACCAACTTGTACCATATACTCTTTGAAGCATTTCATTATTTGAATCTCCTCTCCAATATGCTCCGGATACTTTTGTTAATTTGAAAAACTTTCCAATTTTTCCTGTCGAAGACAAATGCGGTCCTCTACAAAGATCGTGCCATTTTCCATGAAAATAAATTGAGACTTCTTCTTCCTCTGGGATACTTTTTATAATTTCAGCTTTATAAAGTTCTCCAATTTTTTTGAAATGATCAATAGCTTTTTTTCTTGGCCAAATTTCTCTAATTGTTTTTTCATCTCTTTCAATTATGTCTCTCATTTTATTTTCAATTTTTTTTAAATCTTCGTCTGTAAATGGTTCTTTTCTTGCAAAATCATAATAAAAACCATCTTCTATGACTGGACCAATTGTAACCTGTGTTCCAGGAAATAATTCTTGAACAGCCATAGCTAATACATGAGCTGTATCATGTCTTATTGTTTCTAATCCCTCTTTATCCTTTGAAGTAAAAATTTTAACTGTGCAATCTTTTTCGATAACAGTATTAAGATCTTTTAACTTACCATCAATACTTATAATTAATGCACTTTTTGAAAGAGATTTACTAATCCTTTCAGCAATTTCTAAACCTGTAACTTTTTTTTCAAAGTTAAGCTTGTTTCCATCTGGTAAAGTTATATTTAACATCAATTAATTAGCTTTTTATACTCTGAATAAGTAGAAAAACACATTTTTTCAACATTAAATTTTTTAATAACGTTTTTTCTACC
>MDTE01016805.1_pt1 | contig 23171 bp, 22 predicted proteins | sample 811231 | NCBI WGS metagenome assembly MDTE01 (sample SAMN05326651, study PRJNA326480) | marine metagenome | isolation source: seawater | place: Indian Ocean: Red Sea | collected 2010 | reverse complement strand
CCTGAAATTTTTAAACCAAAATGTTCTCCATTTTTACTTAATTTATCAGGCAATATTACTTTACTAACTTCATTCTGTATTGCTTCAATGGGTGTTCCTGCAGCAATCTTACCCAATACAGGTATTTCATTTACATTTTTTTTTGTATTTTCGTTGTCTAAACCACCCTTTATTACACTTGGTGAAAAAGAGTTGTATATATCGTTTGCGCTTGCTGTCTCTGGAAGTTTTACAACCTCAAGAGCCCTAGCTTTATGAGCTAATCTTTTTACAAAACCTCTTTCTTCAAGAGCTGATATTAGTCTGTGAATTCCAGACTTTGATTTCAAATTAAGCGAATTTTTCATTTCCTCGTAGGAAGGTGAAATTCCAGTAGATCTTATCTTTTTGTTTATAAATAATAGTAAGTTTCTTTGTTTTTTAGTTAGCATAGAACAAATATCGTACATTTATTGTTCTATAAAAGTTCTAATTTTAAATCAACGTCAAAAAAAGCTTATTTTTAAACACTTATTTGTGAAAAATCTTTAAGCTTAGCTCCAATATTTTCGCTTTTAAGTAGTGATTCACCAATTAAGAAATTGAAAATATTAGAATTATTAATAATAAATTTAATATCATCTGTTGTATTTATTCCACTTTCACAAATTAGGGGACTACTGTGTGATTTCAATAATTTAGAAATTTCAATAGATGTATTTAATGAAATTTTTAAAGTTTTTAGGTTTCTGTTATTTATTCCTATAAGGGCATTTTCAAAGGATGCAGCTAGCTCAGCTTCTTTTTTAGAATGGACTTCTATTATAGTAGAAAGATTTAAATCATTGGCGGCTTGATATAAATCCTTTGCAATATTTATATCAATTGCAGATAAAATTATTAAGATACAATCTGCACCAAAACTTTTTGCAAGAGGAACTTGATAGGTATCAATAAAGAAATCTTTACACAATATTGGAATTTTGTATTTTTTTTTGATGCTTTTTATGTCATCTAGTTTACCTAAAAAAAATTTTTCCTCGGTTAGAACAGATAAAAAGCTAGCTCCATTATTTATATATATATCAGCTATATTTAGCGGATTAAAATTTTTAACTAATACTCCAGCTGAGGGACTAGCCTTTTTAATTTCAGCTATTATAGAAATTTTACCTTCTAATGTTCTTTTTTTAATTTTGTCTTTAAAATTGATATAATTTGTAGTATTTTTTATATTATCAAGAAGTTCATTTTCACTATATCTTTTTTTATGAATCTTTATATTTTGTTTTTTGTTATCGACGATTTTTTTTAAAACATTTTCCATTCTAAAACTTTTGAATTTTTTTTAAGTGCATAAGAGGTTTGTCTGTTTCCAAATGCTTGCATGAATGTTCATAGGCATCTTCATATTTATTAAATTTACTAGAGACAATTAGAGCAGCAGCAGCATTTAAGCACACAGCTTCAGAAAATTCATTTTTTTTACCACTAAAAATATCAATTATTTTTGACGCATTATAATCAGCATTTTGTCCTTTTAAATTATCGGGGTTATTGAATTTTATTCCTATCTTTTTTGGATCAATTTTTATTTCATTAATATTATCATCTTTTAATTCAATAACATTAGTAGTAGTGAAAGGTGAAATTTCATCCATGCCATCTTCACTATGGACAATCCAAGCATGTTTTGTCTTTAAATTTTTCAAAGCGTTTGCGAAAGGTAACAACCATTTTTTTGCAAATACCCCCACTATTTGTTTTTTGACATTAGCTGGACTACTAAGCGGACCTAGTAAATTAAATATTGTTCTTTTGCCAATTTTTTTTCTTATTGGCGCCACATATTTCATAGTTAAATGATAATTGGGTGCGAACATAAAACCAAAATTATTTTTTTCTATACTTTCAGCCACACCATCTGGCTGTAAATCTATGTTAATTTTTAATCTTTCCAAAACATCTGCAGAACCACATTTTGATGATAAAGCTTTATTTCCATGTTTTGCTACCTTGACATCCATACTAGCTAAAAGAAGCGATGAAGCTGTAGAAATATTAAGAGTGTTTTTTCCATCACCACCAGTGCCGCATGTATCTATAACTTCACTTGAGGTTTTAACTTTTAATGCTTTTTCTCTTAACACATATACACCTCCAGCAATTTCGTCAGCAGTTTCACCTTTTTTTGATAAATTTGTTAAAAATTTATAAATTAATTCCTCACTCATGTTTCCATTCATGATGTTTAGAAAGGCAGTTTTACTTTCTTCGAAACTTAAATTTTTGCCCTTTAAAATATTATCTATAAATTGATCAGAATTATTCATAATAATTTAACACTTTAAAAAATTTTTTAATATTCTTAAACCATCTGGCGTTTTAATACTTTCGGGATGAAATTGAACACCATGTACATTATATTTTTTATGCATTATACCCATGATTATTTTGTCATTTGTTTCAGCAGTAATAATTAAATCTTTACCTATCTTTTTTCTATCAATTATTAAGCTATGATATCTAGTAGCAGATATTATCTTTTTAATTCCTTTAAAAATACCCTTACCTTCATGCTTAATTAGGCTAGTTTTTCCATGCATTAATTTTTTAGCCACTACAATTTTAGAATTAAAAGCCTGACCAATGATTTGATGACCTAAACAAACTCCTAATATTGGAATGGATTTATATAATTGTTTAACTATATTCATGCAATTACCAGCATTGATAGGATAACCCGGGCCAGGAGAAATTACTATTTTTTGATATTTATTTTTTTTAATTTTATTTAAATTGATTTTATCATTTCTATAAACTTCAACTTTACATTTCAGCGCAGAAAGATAGTGATATAAGTTGTAAGTAAAACTATCATAGTTATCGATTAAAAGTATTTTCATTTTAAAGAGTTAATTAGAGCTTTAGCTTTATTAACAGTTTCAATATATTCTTTTTCTGGAACGCTATCAGCAACAATACCAGCTCCAGATTGTATATAAAATTTTTTATCTTTTATTAGAGCAGTTCTTAAAGCTATACAAGTGTCAAAATTCTTATCAGCAGAAAAATATCCAATAGAACCTGCGTACATTTTTCTTTTAGATTTTTCAAGTTCATCTATAATTTCCATTGCACGTATCTTTGGGGCACCAGTGACTGTTCCAGCAGGAAAACCCGAAAGCATGGTATCAAATATAGAATTTTTTTTATCAAAAGTTCCTTCCACATTAGAAACTATGTGCATTACATGAGAATATTTTTCGATTTTGAATTTTTCCGTGACATTTACTGATTTAATTTGAGAAACTTTACCAACATCATTTCTACCTAAATCTAATAGCATCAAATGTTCTGATAGTTCTTTTTTATCTTTTAAAAGTTGCTTTTTATAAAAGTTATCTTTTTTTATATTTAGACCTCTAGGCCTAGTTCCTGCAATTGGACGTATTGTAATTTTATTTTTTCGTAATCTAACTAGTATCTCAGGACTGCTCCCAATTATTTGAAAGTTATCAAAGTTAAAAAAAAACATAAAAGGTGATGGATTAGTGACTCTTAATTTTTTATATATTTCAATAGGACTTTTTGTAAGATTACATTCAAATCTTTGACTTAAAACAACCTGAAAAATATCTCCATTTTTAATATATTCTTTTGCTTTTAAGACTATTTTTTTGAAATTTTGTTTTGACATATTTGATTTTACATTAATTTTTTTCGTTATAGATTTTTTGATAGGATCTTTATAATTATATTTAAAGGTTAAGTTTTTTAAAAAGTTAAGGTATCTAACCTGTTCTAAGAAATATTTTTGATAATTTGTTATTTTTTCATCAGCAAAACAATTTACTATAAAATAAATTTTTTTGAGTAAGTTGTCATAAATTATAATAGTTTTTGGTCTCATCAATTTAATATCAGGAATTTTAAGATCGTCGTTACATCTGTCGGGTATTTTTTCAATATATCTAATTATATCGTAAGAAAAATATCCAACTAAAAGTGAACAAATAGGTGGTAGATTTCTTGGTAATGGAAAATTAAATTCCTCTATTAGTTTCTTCAAAAAAAAATACGGAGAGCTTTTTATTAACTTTTTTTTGTTTTTTTCAATTAGTGAAATTTTTTTTTTATTAAATTCCCAAATTTTATCTGGATCAGCTCCAATAATAGTATAACGACCTCTTATCTTTCTTTTCTCGACAGACTCAAAAATAAAACTATTTTTTTTAACTAAAAAATTACTAATTAAGCTATCAAGGATCTTATTATCTTTACAATTTACTTTAAAAAATATGATTTGATTTTTTTTATTTTTATGTTTTTTTTTAAAACTTGATAAATTTGTGTTGATATTCATTAATTAAAATAATTTTTTATCGTGTCTAATGATTTATAATTTATAACGATTTCATACTTTTTTTTAAGATAAGAATCATAAGAAGTATACAAATCATTTACAATTCTTGCCTGTGATAAATTTAAGTATTTTATATAGTCCTCAGATTCATGTTTGATTTTTGCACTTTCAATTTTATTAGTATAGACTAAATAGATCTCAGAAAAGTCAATTGCATTCACTAAAATTACTTTTTTTTCAGGATATGAATAAATTTGAGTAACTAATTGTTTATTCAATGCCTTATCATCATTTCGATTATTTAATTTTATTTTTTGGATATTAATATTTTCATCTTTTGATAGCTTGTCAAAATCTAATTTGGTGTAATTATTTTTATTAATTTTACCAATTATTTCAGAAATTAATTTTATTTTAGTTTCATTTTCTAGATTTTTTAATATTTTTTTTCTGGTAGAACTACTTTCTAAATTTAATTTTATACTATCTGTTTTAATTAATTCAGATAAAAAATATTTATTTTCATGTTCTATTAAAATAGTAGGTTCAGATTCATTAATGCTAAAAACTTTTATAATTAATTCTTCAGGAATATTAATTTTATTTTGATCAAGACTAACACCCGATTCATTTATTGTATAGGCATCAGCTTTCTCTAAATTAAATTTATTTAATATATATGAAATTTTTTTACCCTCGATAATAAGATCATCAATTTCATCAATTTTTTTAAAAAATAAATCATTAAATTCTTCATTGCCGACTAATTTATTTGGATTTATTTCTATAATTTGTATTGATTTATATATTTCAGTATATTTTTTAATATTATTTTTATAATGATCACTTATTTCACTTTCTGAAAAGTTTAATTTTTTCCTGAAGACTTCATTTAAATTTATAGTTTCAATTTCTCTTTTTTGATTAATTTTGTCATATGCTATATTTATTAAAAATTTTGGTGGCAATATTCCTCCGCCAATAAATTCTAATAATTGTTTTTTCTTTTCTTCATTAGATAATATATGTTCAAAATTAGTTGCAGTAATATTATTTTTGATAAGAAACTTTTCATACTCTGTTCTTGAAAACTCATTATCACGTTTAAAACTTTTCTGATGTTTTATCAATTTAGCAAGTGATTTATCAGAAAGTTTAATTTTTAAACTTTCAATTTCTTTTTCAATTAATTTTTCACTTATAAAATCAGAAAGAAATTTTTCTATCTGATTAACATCGACTTGATTTCCAGCGCGACTATTTATGTATTCGCTAAATTCAGTTATAGAGTACTTTTCTTTATCAAGTGTAAAAATTACATTTTTGCTTCCTCCTGTAAATGAGCTGCCCATTCCCCAAAATATGAAAGGAATAACTATAATAAACAAAAGTAATTTTGCATAAATTGTGTTTGAGAATTTTCTAATTGAACCTAGCATATTTTGTTAACTATTTTATTGTTATCTATTTATATAGTCTATAAATTAAATATTAAATCATGACAAACAAATTAAAATATTTTATTGGCAATTGGAAAATGTTTGGTGATTTTAGCGACTTTAGAATTGTTCAAAACATCAATCAATTCAGCTTTAGAACAAAATCTTCTTTAAAAAAAAAGAAAATTATTTTATGCATCCCTAGTACTCTAATTCATTATTTTAATAAAAATTTAAAAAATAAATTTATTTCCTTAGGAGCTCAAAATTGTCACTATTATCAAAATTATGGTTCGTTTACGGGAGCAGTAAATGCTAAAATGCTAAAACAAGCTGGCGCTAAATATATAATACTAGGTCACTCAGAAAACAGATCTGATGGTGAAACAAATGAATTAATTAAAAAAAAGATTATTTCCTCTTTAAAGCTAAAATTAAATATAGTTTTTTGTGTAGGTGAAACATTAAAAGAAAGGAAGAAAAAAAATACTTTTCAAGTTATTAGAAAACAAATGACAAAATCATTAATAAAAAACTTTGATGTAAATAAAATTATAATTGCTTATGAACCTGTTTGGTCAATAGGAAGCAACAAAATTCCTAAAATTAGTGATCTTAAAAAGATTGTAAAGTATATAAAAAAGGATGTTAAAAAAGCTCTTAAATTAAAAAATTATCCAAAAGTTCTCTATGGCGGATCAGTCAACTCCAAAAACATAAGACTTTTTTCCTCAGTTCATGAATTAGATGGGTTTTTAATAGGTGGTGCGTCTCGATCGACAAAAGAATTTATTGATATCATAAAAAATTACTATAAATAGCTATTATGGAAAATATTATTTTGGTATTAAATATAATTTTAGCTGTAATACTAGTTGTTATTATACTCTTGCAAAAATCTGAAGGTGGAGCTTTAGGTATAGGAACTTCTCAAGAAAGTTTTATAACCTCGAGATCAGCAGGAAACTTTTTAACAAAGGCAACAGCAATTATTGCTACTTTATTTATAATTACCAGCATTTCTCTAACAATGATGTCAAAAGAAGAATTTTCTAGTTCTTCGGTTTTAGAAAAAACTGAAGAAAAGGAAGATACATCGGAACCACAAATTCCTAAATCAGAGTAAAGATTTATCTTTCTTTCTTGTAAAAAGTTTACTATATTGTACTTCCATGGCGCGATATGTATTTGTCACTGGCGGCGTGGTTTCATCACTTGGGAAAGGACTCTCTTCAGCATCATTAGCTGCATTACTACAATCGCGTGGTTTTAATGTTAGAATTAGAAAATTAGATCCATATTTAAATGTAGATCCTGGAACAATGAATCCATTCCAACATGGTGAAGTTTATGTAACTGATGATGGCGCTGAAACAGACTTAGACATTGGTCACTATGAAAGATTTACAGGAATAGCTGCAACAAAGTCAGATAATATTACAACAGGTGGAATTTATAGCGACATAATAAAAAAAGAAAGAAAAGGAGATTATTTGGGAGGAACAGTTCAGGTAGTTCCTCATGTTACAGATCGTATTAAAAAATTTATTTCCCATAAAATAAAAAATGAAGATTTTGTGATTTGTGAAATCGGAGGTACAGTGGGTGATATAGAAAGCTTGCCTTTTTTAGAAGCTATTAGACAATTCTCAAATGATACTGGAAAAGAAAATAGTTTATTTATTCATCTTACTTTAGTTCCTTATTTGAAAGCTTCTGGTGAACTTAAAACTAAACCTACACAACATTCTGTTAAGGAACTAAGAAGCTTAGGTATCCAGCCCGACATAATTATTTGTAGATCTGAAAAACAAATTCCAAAAGCAGAAAGAAAAAAAATATCTTTATTTTGTAATGTATCTATAGAAAATGTTATAGAAACTGTTGATGTAAAAACAATATATGAAGCTCCAATTAGCTTTTATAATGAAAAACTTGATGATCGAGTATTATCATATTTTAAAATTAAAAACAAAAAAACACCAGATCTTAAAAAATGGAAAAATATAACTTTCAAAGTTCTTAATCCAAGAAAAATTGTTGATATAGGAATTATTGGAAAATATGTTAATTTAAAGGATGCATATAAATCGTTAGATGAAGCATTAACCCATGGCGGAATTTCAAATAATGTTAAGGTAAATTTAGAGAGAATAGATTCAGAAGATATTAAAAATCACAATTTAAAATCTAACTTAAAGAATATTTCAGGGATACTAATTCCCGGTGGATTTGGAAAGAGAGGTAGTGAAGGCAAAATAGCTGCCATAAAATATGCAAGATTGAACGATATACCTTTTCTCGGTATTTGTTTTGGGATGCAAATGGCAATTATTGAAGCTGCTAGAAATCTATTAAATATTAAAAACGCTTCTACAAGTGAATTTGGAAATAACTGCACACCAGTGGTTGGTTTACTTGAAGAATGGCAAAAAGGAAAAAAAAGAATGAGAGGAAGTGAAGAAAATTTAGGTGGAACTATGAGACTGGGTTTATATGACGCTATATTAAAAAATAATTCTTTGATTTCTAAGATTTATGCTGAAAAAAAAATCAAAGAAAGACACAGACATAGATATGAAGTGAATATAAAGTATAAAGAAGATTTTGAAAAAAAAGGACTAATTTTTTCTGCTTTATCACCAGACGGTATGTTGCCTGAAATAATCGAATTAAAAAATCATCCTTGGTTTATTGGAGTGCAGTTTCATCCTGAGTTTAAATCGAGGCCTTTTACACCTCATCCTTTATTTTCATCATTTATTAAAGCTGCAGAAAAAAATAAGGAGAAAAATTTATGAGCAATAAATTAATTAAATGCGGTAAATTAAGCATATCAAATGACAAACCCTTTACTTTAATTGCAGGACCATGCCAATTAGAAAACGAAAAACATGCTTTGGAAGTGGCATCCGAATTAAAGAAAATAACACAGAAACTGGGAATAGGTCTGATTTATAAAACATCATTTGATAAAGCTAACAGAACAAGTTTAAAAGGAAAAAGAGGAGCTGGACTTGAAAAATCTCTTCCTATATTTGATAAAATTAAAAAAGAAATAGAAATACCAATTTTGACTGATGTTCATTCATCAGAGCAATGTAAAATTGTTTCAAATCACGTTGATGTACTTCAAATACCTGCTTTTTTATGTAGACAAACTGATTTGTTAATAGCAGCAGCTAAGACTGGAAAAGTTATAAATGTAAAAAAAGGACAATTTCTAGCTCCCTGGGATATGGTTAATGTAACAAAAAAAATAGAAGAATCTGGAAATAAAAATATTTTAGTTACAGAGAGAGGAGCGAGCTTTGGTTACAATACTTTAGTATCAGATATGAGATCATTACCTATTATGGCTCAAAACGGTTATCCTGTTGTTTTTGATGCAACTCATTCTGTACAACAGCCTGGTGGAATGGGAGATAAAAGTGGAGGTCAGAGAGAATTTGTTGAACACCTATCTCGGGCAGCTATAGCGGTAGGCGTTGCAGCAATATTTATGGAAACTCACCCAGATCCAGATAACGCACCTTCAGATGGTCCAATCATGGTTCCTTTGTCTAAAATGCAGAAATTACTCAAACAGTTAGTTGATATTGATAGTTTAGTTAAGAATGCCAAAAATAAATAATATTAAAGCAAGGCAAGTTTTTGACAGCAGAGGAAATCCAACAATAGAATCAGAAATTTTTTTAGAAAATGGTTCTAGCGGATCAGCTATTGTTCCATCAGGAGCATCAACCGGTACACATGAAGCTTATGAACTTAGAGATATAGAAAATAAAAAGTATCTAGGAAAAAGTGTATTGCAAGCTATAAAAAAAGTAAATGGAGAAATCCGCAAAGCCTTAATTGGTCAAGATGTATATGATCAAAAAAATATTGATAAAATTTTAATTGATTTAGATGGTACTGAGCAAAAAAAAAGACTAGGAGCTAATAGTATTTTATCAGTTTCTATAGCTTCTAATAAAGTCGCAGCAATTTCAAAAAAAATTCCTCCTTATAAAAATATTGGAGAAGGTAAAACTTTACCATTGCCTCTTATGAATATAATAAACGGAGGTTCACATGCTAACAATTCTTTAAGGATACAAGAATTCATGATACGCCCAGAAAAAAATGAAAATTTCAAAGAAGCACTAAATTCATGCTTTTTAGTTATACAAAAACTTAAATCTATATTGATAAAAAAGAATTTCTCAACAAACTTAGGAGATGAGGGTGGATTTGCACCATCGTTGTCTAATAATGAAGAAGCGATTGAAATGATTCTCGAGTCTATCGAAAAAGCTGGTTTTAAACCTGGTTCTGATATTGTTATATGCTTAGATGTTGCAGCTAATGAATTATACAAAGATAAAAAATATGCGATTAACTCACCCAGGTTTATATCTTCAGACAAAACGATTGAGTATTATCTGGATTTGATAAAGAAATACCCCATTAGATCTATAGAAGATCCGCTTTCAGAAGATGATTGGGATTACTGGTCAATTTTAACTAAATCTTTACAAGAAAAAAATGTTCAAATTGTTGGAGATGATCTATTTGTTACTAATAAGAATCGATTATCAAAGGGGGTAAGTCTAAAAGCAGCAAACTCAATACTTATAAAACCAAACCAGATAGGTACTTTATCAGAAACAATGGAAGTTATTAATTTAGCTCATCAAAATAATTACAAAACAATTATTTCTCATAGATCAGGAGACTCAGAGGATACATTTATTGCTGATTTGGCTGTAGCATCAAATTCCTCTCAAATTAAGACAGGATCTTTAGCTAGGTCAGAAAGAGTAGCCAAATATAACCGTTTATTGAAGATCGAAGATGAGCTTGGAAATCTAGCAAAAATCGCTAAAGTTTAAATATATGAGATTTATAGAAAAAATAAATGAAAAAAAACTAGTTCTGATAAGTATATTTTTATTCTTTTATGTTTTAATTAATCTCTTAGAAGGTGAAAGAGGTCTAATATCTTATTACGACAAACAAAAGACAATTAACCAACTTTTGGATGAAAAAAAAGTACTTACTAAACAATTAACTATTATAGAAAAAGAAAATGAACTATTAACTGATGTGGTAGATATTGACTATTTAGAAATATTATTCAGAAAAAAATTTATGGTTGGAAAAAAAGACGAAAAAATATTTATTGAGTAAAGATGAAAGTAAGACATCCAGAAAAAATTAACAATCCAATAAACCCATTAAAAAAAAAGCCCCATTGGATTAAAACTAAAATTATTGATACCCAAAATTATTTTAAAACTAAATCAATTATAAATGAAAAAAAATTACATACAGTTTGTCAAGAAGCTAGCTGTCCTAATATTTCAGAATGTTGGAGTAAAAAGCATGCAACTTTTATGATAATGGGTGATACTTGCACAAGAGCTTGTTCATTCTGTAATGTAAAAACAGGAAAGCCCACATACCTAGATCGTTTGGAACCATTAAAGATAGCGCAAGCCACAAAAGATCTAAAACTTTCACACGTAGTAATCACTTCAGTAGACAGAGATGATTTGGATGATGGTGGGGCAAATCATTTCGCTGAAGTTATAAAGGCTACTAGAGAAATTAATAAAACTACAACTATTGAAGTATTAACACCAGATTTTTTGAGAAAAGGAAATGCTTATATGAAAGTAGTTGACGCTAAACCAGATGTCTTCAATCATAATATAGAAACGGTTCCTAGCTTATATAGAAAAGTTCGACCAGGTTCAAAATATTTTGAATCTTTAAATCTTTTAAAATTAGTAAAAGAAATTGATAAAAATATTTTTACTAAATCAGGTATTATGTTGGGACTTGGCGAAACCAAAGATGAAATCTTGAAAATAATGGATGATTTATTATCTGCAAATGTAGATTTTTTGACAATAGGTCAGTATCTTCAGCCTTCAACAAAACATTATCCTTTACAACGATATGTTCATCCAAATGAATTTATTGAACTTAAGGAGTTAGCGTTGTCAAAAGGGTTTTTAATTGTCTCATCATCTCCTCTTACAAGATCGTCATATCACGCTGATAAAGATTTTGCTGAAATGAAGAAATTGAGAGATAAACAATCTCAGTGCCAACCGCTTCAATAAAAAAAGAGATACCCTGTTCAAAAGAAAATCTAATCAAGATGGTTCTTGATATAGAAAAATATCCAGAATTTGTGCCTTGGTGCCTTAACAGCAAAATTCATACTAAAAATGATAAAGGTGATAAAGTGGAGATTATTGCTGACCTTACCATTGGTAAAAGTTTTTTTAATGAAACATATAAAAGTTTTGTTATTTATGACAAATTATCTGATTCTATCGATGTAACAAACATGGATGGTCCTTTAAAACATCTTAAAAACAAATGGTTTTTTAAAAAAAGAGGTAAAAATAGTGAAGTGGATTTTTTTGTTGATTTTGAATTAAAAAATAAAATTTTAAATTTATTAATGATCAAATCATTTGATATTGGATTGAAAAAAATTGCTGACGCTTTCGAAAAGAGAGCAATAAAATTATTTAAAAATTCTTAGTATTAATCTTAAACATTCATTAACAGCAGCTTTTTGGATTTCAATACGATTTTTATTTTTGAAAATATATTTTTTCACAATTATTTTATTACCTTTTTTTATGCCTATATATACCAGACCAACAGGCTTGTTTTTTGAACCACCAGTAGGGCCAGCTATACCTGTTATGGAAATTGAATTTGAAGTTTTGGTAATTTTACTTATATTTTGGGCCATATATTTACAAACCTGCTGACTTACAGATCCATACTTTCTTATAATTTTTTTTGGGACTTTCAAAATTTTAATTTTTGATTGATTAGAATAGGTTATTAAACCAAAATCAAAAACTTTAGAAGATCCGCTTACTGACGTGAGGCTATGTGAAAGCAACCCCCCAGTACATGATTCAGCAATAGAAATTTTAAATTTTTTTTTGATAAATTTTCTAATAATTTTTTTACTTTGAATTGCCATTTTTTTAATTTTAACCACCTAGAAAAAATAATATTAAGCATAGAGTTATAATTGAAAAAATACCTGCAAAGATATCATCAAGCATTATGCCTAGCGCACCTTTGATATTATTGTCTATATAGCTAATAGGATAAGGCTTCCATATATCAAACAATCTAAATAATAAAAAAACGGATACAAGATAATATATCATGGGAAGAGGGTACAGTATTTCATAGATAGGCATTGCTAACAAAGGTAACGTTTGACCAACAACTTCATCTATAACTATTTCTTGAGGATCGTCAGAATTAAATACATCAAAAGAGTTATTAATTGCTACAAAAGAATATAAAAAAAATATTAATGTAATAAAAAATATAATTGTAATATTGGAAACATTAATTAGACCAAAAAATAACAAACAAGCTACTAATGATGCAAATGTACCAGGAGCATATTTTATTTTACCAATCATAAAAAATGTCAGAAAAAGTGTATTAAATTTTTTAATCATTTTTTACAACTGTAGATATTACCTCGGAAGCTATAGATCTTCCTTTTCCAATCAAACCAAGTTTTTCTGTAGTTTTACCTTTTATATTTATTTGATTAATATTTATTTTACATATCTTACTTATCAAATGTATCATTTTTTTTGAATATTTTTTTATTTTAGGCTTTTGGGCAATAATATTAATGTCAATATTATTAATTGTGAAATTTTTTGAATAAATTAATTTTATCACTTTTTCCAATAAAATTGTAGATCTTATATTTTTATATTTTTTATTTTTATCAGAAAATAGTTTTCCTATATCACCTAATCTACAAGCACCAAGTAAACTATCTATGATAGCGTGAATTACCGGATCTGAATCTGAATGACCCTCCAAACCAAATTCAAAAGGTATTTTTATTCCAGATAAATAAAGTTTTCTATTTTTTACTAATTTATGAACATCAAAACCAATTCCATAATATGTTTTTCCTTTTTTTAAAGAGCTAAACATTTCCAGATCTTTTGAATCTGTTATTTTAAAATTTAACTTGCTCCCATTTATAGAGATAACTTTTTCACCAGCATAAGTAAGTAGTGAACTATCATCATCAAATGACAAATCATCACTTTCTCGATGTTTATTGAATATTTTTTTGAAAGTAAAACCTTGAGGAGTTTGAGCAAATATTAAATTGTCACGTTGAATATTTTTAAAAATGATATTCTCACTGGCACGTTTTGTAGCATCAGAAATTTTTATGGTAGGTATTACCGCATCATTCTTTTTTAGTTTATTTATTAGGTTTCTAATAATAGTTTTTGGAGGAGATGGTCTTGCAGCATCATGAATTAGTACTTTTTTACAATTCATTCTTTTTATTTTTTTTAAAGCTTTAAAAGAAGATTCTTGTCTATTTTTACCGCCTTTAACTTTAATTATATTTTTTAAATTTAGTTTTTTTAGATATTTCTTGTGCTTTTTATTATAAACAACTATTATTTTTTTTATTTCAGTAAAATTTTTAAATGAATTTATTGAGTATTCGAGCAATGTTTTATTATTTATCTTTTGGAAGGGTTTTGGAGTAGTCGAATTCAGTCTTTTACTATCTCCAGCAGCTAATAGAACAAGAAATAAGCTCATTTTTTCAAAATTGCCATATATTTATTTTAAATTTTAACTATTATTTATAAAATGATTCATATCATTAAAAATTACAAATGGGTAATAGCAACATCGCTGATTTGCATATTATTTGGCCTATTAACGTTTTTTACTTTCACTAATCAAAGTTTTATTACACTTAAAGATTTTAATCTCCAAATACTTCTTTTTTTAGATTTAATTTTATTAACTGTATTTTTCGTATTGATAGTCTATGAGACATTTAAGTTATTTAGTAGAAGAAAAAAAAAGATATTAGGCTCAAAGGTAAATTTAAAATATATACTTTATTTCTCAAGCACAACTTTACTACCATCAGTTATAATAGCAATTTTTTCACTTATTTTATTTAATGTTGGTTTACAAAGATATTTTGATGACAAAATTAAGAACGTAGTTAACAATTCAGCTGAACTTGCAAAAAACTACGTTGAGCAAAGTAGAAATTCTATAGAGACAGATGTTTTACTAATGCTTCTAGACCTAAACAATCAATCAAAACTTTTTTATGAAAATCCTAATAGATTTTTAAAATTGTTAACATCTCAAAGATTGCTAAGAAGATTGGATGAAGCTCATTTAATAGATAGTTCAGCAAATTTAATTATGTCCAATATTGTGGATCCAACAATAAAATTTATTCCTCCACCAGAAGAAGCTTTTACAAGAACTTTAGATGGCAAACCAGTGAGAATTGTCGATTCACGTTCTAATAGGACTTCAGCTCTAGTTAAGTTAGATAATTTTATTGATACTTATCTTTATATTGTAAGATTTATGGATCCTAAAATAATAGGTTATTTGAAAGAGACTGACAAAGCAGTTAGTTTTTATTTTACGATACAAGAAAGTAAAACAGGTTTAAAAATTACTTTTGGAATAATATATTTGTTAGTTGTAACGTTATTCTTATTTCTTGCTATAATTATTTCAATTAATTTAGCATCAAGACTTTCTCAACCTATTGTAAATTTAATTGGCGCCTCTGAAAAAATTAGCTCTGGAGATTTAAATGCTAAAGTTCCAAAAATTGATACCGACGATGATTTGGAGAAATTAAATCAAAACTTTAATCTAATGATAGAAAAATTAAAAAAACAACAAGATAAATTACTTCTGACAGAAAGACACGCAGCTTGGGAAAGCGTAGCTAGAAAACTAGCACATGAAATTAAAAACCCACTTACACCTATTCAATTATCAATAGATAGAATTAGAGAAAAATATTTAAATAAAATTGATGATGGTAATAATAATTTTTCTGATTACCTAAACACAATGACAAAACAGATAAAGGATATAGAATTTCTAGTAAACGAATTTTCAGACTTTGCAAGAATGCCCAAACCTGTATTTAAAAAAAGAGATCTTTATAAAATTATATATAGATCAGTTAATCTTCATAAAGATAATTATGAATATATTTATTTTGATTTTAATAAAAAAAGGGAATCTTTAAATTTAAATTGTGATGAGGAACAACTTAATAGAGTCTTTATAAATTTAATTAAAAATTCAATTGAATCAATTCAAGAGAAAAGAGTCAAAAATGTTGATTTTAAAGGAAAAATTGTCGTGGATATTACAGATGATAGTGACTATATATACGTTACAATTGTTGATAACGGAACAGGTTTCGATAAAGTTAACAAGTCGAAAATGCTTACACCATATTATACAACAAAAAAAAAAGGAACAGGTTTAGGCTTGGCTGTAGTTACAAAAATTATTAACGACCACAATGGTTCAATTTTATTTAATTCAATTAAAGATGGAGCAAAAATAGAAATTTCTTTGCCAATAAATTTATGACCAACGAAATACTAGTTATTGATGATAATGCCGATATAAGGCATTTAATATCAAGCATACTTAAAGATAAAGGTTTTATCGTAAGGGAGGCTGCTAATTTTGATCAGGCTATGTTAGAAATTAATAAAAAATTACCTGATGTTGCTATTATAGATGTTAAATTAGACAAAGGTGATAATGACGGGATAGAGCTGTTAGTTCATATAAAGAAAATTAATAATGAAATACCAGTAATAATGATATCAGGTCATGCTAATGTACAGATGGCTGTAGATTCATTAAAAATGGGCGCTTTTGAATTTATACAAAAACCTTTTTCATCTGAAAGGCTAATAAATTTTACATTTAGAGCAGCTGAAAATATTAATCTTAAGAAAGAAAGACAAGTTTTAGAAAGTAAATTATTTCATTCCTACGAAATTATAGGACAGAGTCAGCCAATAGAAAAAGTAAGAAATTTAATTTCTAAACTTGCTAATACTGAAAGCAGAATTTTTATTTCAGGACCCGCTGGTTCTGGTAAAGAACTTGTTGCAAGACAAATCCACAAACAATCTTCAAGATCAAAGAAGCCATTTGTGGTAGTTAATGGTGCTCTACTAGATCCTCAAAAATATGAACAAGAACTTTTTGGTTCGGAAAATAAAAATGGGACTATTAATTATGGTTTTTTTGAAAATGCAAAAGATGGAACATTACTAATTGACGGAGTTTCTGAGATTCCTTTGGATACTCAAGCAAAAATTTTAAGGGTTTTAATTGATCAAAAATTTAGGAGAGTTAATGGATCTAAAGAAATTAATGTTAATGTTAGAATTATTAGTACTTCCAGTAAAAATATTAGAGATGAAATTGACAAAGGTAATTTTAGAGAAGATTTATATCATAGATTAAATGTTGTGCCGATTTTTCTACCTGCTTTAAAAGATAGAACTGAAGATATTCCTCTTTTATTAAATTATTTTTCTAAAAAAATTTCTGAATTAAATGGTATTAATCAAACTAAGCTGGATACTAATTTTGATTTATTTTATAAATACGAATGGCCAGGAAATGTTAGAGAATTAAGAAATCTAGTAGAAAGAATATCAATATTATCAATTAATGAAAAAACTATAAATATTAATCAATTAGTTCAAGACTCTCTGTCTCAAAAAAATACAAATATCAATGCATTGGATAATGTTCTTTCATTTCCATTAAAAGAAGCTAGAGAAAAATTTGAAAAAAATTATTTAGCTTCTCAATTAAAGAAACATAAAGGCAATATTTCAAAAACAGCTGAATTTGTGGGTATGGAGAGATCAGCTCTTCATAGAAAGCTAAAAAGTTTAGGTATTAAAGGTATCAATTAAATGAATATAATTATATGTGGAGCCGGAAGAGTAGGCTTTTCAATTTCAAAACAATTATCAGCTCAAGGTCACTCAATTACAGTTATTGACCAATCTAGCGAATATATTCAAAAAATTAATGATAACCAAGATGTAAAAGGGGTTGTTGGTAGAGCTACCTATCCTTCAGTTTTAGAAAAAGCTGGCGCAGAGGATACCGATATGATTATAGCGGTTACACAAAGTGACGAAACTAACATGGTAATATGCCAAGTAGCACATTCCATTTTCAGCATAAGTAAAAAAATTGCCAGAATTAGAGGTCAGGAATTTTTAGGATCAAAATGGAGTAAGCTTTATGGACAGTCAAATCTTCCAATTGATGTTATAATTTCACCAGAGTTAGAAGTAGCCAAGTCATTGCAAAGAAAATTGGATGCTCCCGGTGCCCTTGATAGCGTCCCATTTGCTGGAGGAAAAATAAAAGTTTTAGAAATTGATGTTGATAAAAAATGTCCATTAGTAAATACAGAATTAAGCAAACTAACATTAAAATTTCCTGATCTTAAAGCAAATATTCTTGGAGTAATTAGGGGAGAAAATTTTTTAATACTAAAGAAAAAAGATAAAATTTTAGTAAATGACAAAGCTTTTGTTGTTGTTAATGCTTCTCAAATTAACAAAACTCTTTCTGCATTTGGACATGATGAAAAAATGGCGAAAAAAATACTCATAGTTGGTGGTGGGAATATAGGATTTAATTTAGCAAAAAATTTAGAAAACGATTCTGACGGAGTTAGAGTAAAAATTATAGAGAAAAATAAAGAAAGAGCTGAATTTATTGCTAATGAACTTAACAATACAATAGTAATTAATGGCGATGGATTAGAAGAAGATGTTTTGAAAGAAGCAAATATAGAAGAAGCGGAGACAATTTTGTCACTAACCAATGATGATGAAGATAATATTATGGTAAGCGTTCTAGCTGAAAAAAATAATCCAAATAAGAGAACAATTGCTCTAGTTAATAAACAAAACTATGGTCTTTTACAATCGTCATTAAAAATTAATGACTTAGTAGATCCAAGACTTACAACTATATCAACTATATTAAAACATGTTCATAAGGGAACTATAGAAACAGTTTATACTCTCTTGGATGGAGAATATGAGTTTATAGAGGCAGAAATTTTGGAAACTTCTGAATTGATAAGCAAATCTATTAAAGACTCTAATTTACCTAAGGAAATAAGAATAGGAGCCATCGTTAGAAAGAATGAAGTAATTATTCCTAAATCTGATTTTGTTTTCGAAAAAAAGGATTTAGTTGTTTTTTTAACAAAAAGAGAACATTTAGAAAAAGTTGAGAGTTTATTTAGAATAAGTTCATTAATTTGATGAATTATAAAAGTATATTATTTTTTCTAGGAATTTTTTCATTATTAATTTCTCTCTTTTCATTACTTAATATTTTTTACTCAATTTACTTTAATTTTATTATAGGTTTAAATTTATATTTAATAACTTTTTTTATTTCATTTTTTTTAGGTTTGCTATTTTGTTTTACAGGACGCAAGCACAGCAAAAGTATAACCTTGACAGATCAAATTATATTTATTTTTTTAAGTTTCATTTTAATACCAATATTAATTACCATTCCTTTTAATTTAAGCATTTATAATATAAATTTTTTAGATTCTTATTTTGAATCAGTCTCTGGGTTCACAGCAACTGGATTTTCAGTTGTCCATAATATTGGGAATATTGATGAACCTCTTTTGTTATGGAGATCAAGTTCTCAATGGGTTGGTGGCTTATTATTTTTACTAGCAACAATAGGCACCATAGGTTCAAAGCAAATTAAAATAAAGCCAGCATATTTGATTTCTGGTGGAGCCTCAGGTAGAAATTTTTATAATAATTTTAATTATAATTTTATTAAAATATTACTCATTTACTTTTCTTCAACTCTCTTAATAATTTTTTTATATACTTTATTTGATATAAGACTTCTTGATTCTTTTAATTTGGCGTTCACAACCATATCGTCTGGTGGATTTATTCATTCTGAAAATTTAACTAATATTATTGTTACGAAAACACAAATTTTTGTAATAGCAGCTACATTACTATTTCCAATTTTTAATTTTTTTTTATTGCATGATATAATTACACGACAATTCTCATTTAGAAACTATCAAGAAGATATCCATCTTGGTTCATTAATTATAATATTATCACTATTTTTTTACTTTTTTGTAATTACTAACGAAGGGTTTGCTAATGTATTTTTTGCAATTACATCTTCTATATCTACTTCGGGTATATCAACATATTCTTCAGAACGTGACTTATCCTTATTTTTTATTTTGCTAACGATAGTCGGAGGATCTTTGATATCAACATCTTCAGGTTTTAAATATACTAGAATTTATATTCTATTAAAAATTTCCTACCAAGAAATATATAGATTAGTTAAACCAATTAATATCATTGATAAAAATTTATACAATTCTGAAGCTAAAATTGAAGATCAAGATGTAAAGATTGCATTTCTTGTATTTCTTACATTTATCATTTCACTATTTATTTTGGCAGCTATTTTAACACTTGATAGCATTACCTTCGAAAATTCATTTAAATTGTCTATACTTACTTTAACTAATACAGCAAATTCTGCATTGTACAGTTTAGAAAATTTGAATTTTTCTGATTTTAATAATATTACGAAAATCTCATTAATAATTTTTATGATTCTTGGAAAAATTGAAATTATTGCAATATTATATTTAATAAGGAGATTTATATTTAGAGAGTAATTTATGGCAAAGATTTTAATTATAGGAGCAGGAGCTATGGGAACTGCATTCGCATATCCATGTATCGATAATAAACATGATGTTAACATTATTGGCACTCATTTAGAAAATGATCTTATTGATCAATTAAACCAAAAACATTTTCACTCAGGTTTAAATCTTGAAATTTTAAGAGATATTAAATTTTTTAAATATGAATTAATAAAAAAAGTTTTTGAAACAAAACCTGACTTAATTGTAATAGGAGTTAGTTCTAAAGGTATAGAATGGGTAGCAGAAGAATTAAAGAGAAATATATATAATGGAATATTACCTCCATTATTAATGTTAACTAAAGGTTTAAGTATTTACAAAAATAAATATGAACTTCTTGTTGATAAATTAACTAGGCTATTAAATCAAAAACAGATTAAAAATTTAAATATATCTGCTGTAGGAGGGCCATGCCTAGCAGCTGGATTAGCAAATAGAGTTCATAGTGGCGTTGTAATTGCAAACAAAAAATTAGATATCGCAAATTTAATTAAAAAAATGCTTATGACCAATTATTATCATATTTCAACTAGTGTAGATATAAATGGCGTAGAAGTTTGTGCTGCAATTAAAAACATATTTTCTATGGCTATAGGAGCAGCTTCGGGTTTAAACAAATCAAAAACTAAAAATAACTTTCATCTAAATACTTCAGCAGCGTTGGTTCGTCAATCTATTTATGAAATGGGAATATTTGTTGAATTTTTAAAAGGAAAAAAAGAAACAGTAAATGGTCTCGCTGGACTTGGAGATTTATATGTAAGTTCAGCAGGAGGTAGAAATAGCAAAATGGGAGCCCTGATTGGTGAAGGTATTGCTTTTTCGAATGCAAAGAAAAATAAAATGCCCAACGTTACAGTTGAAGGAGCTGAATTAATTTTTGAAATAGGAAAGAAAGTAAAAGATGACTTTAACGATAAAAAACTTCCTTTAATGATAGCTATGATTAATGCTATTCTTGAAGATAAAAAATTAGAGATTAAATGGGAAAATTTTAATTAATGACTGACTTTATTATATCTATTGATCAAGGAACAACTTCTAGTAGGGCAATTTTATTTAGTTTAAAAGGCAAACCTATATATTCATCTCAAAAAGAATTTACACAATATTTTCCTAAAAGTGGTTGGGTCGAACATAATCCCGAGGAAATTTGGAATACAACTAAAAAAACTTTAAAAAAAGTTATTAGTAAAGTTAAAGATTTTAGAGGTAAGGTTTTGACAATTGGAATAACCAACCAAAGAGAAACCACAGTTCTTTGGGATAAAAAAACAGGTAAAACTGTTTATAATGCTATTGTGTGGCAAGATAGAAGAACCGAAGAGTTTTGCAAAAAACTTAGAAAGAGAAATATAGAAACTACAATTTTTAATAAAACTGGACTTTTAATTGATCCTTATTTTTCAGGTACAAAAATTAAATGGATATTAGATAATGTACCATTAGCTAAAAGTTTAATGAATAAAAAGCGATTACTTTTTGGAACTATAGATAGTTTTTTAATTTGGAGACTTACAAAGGGAAAAGTTCATGCTACAGACGCTACTAATGCAAGCAGAACTATGATTTATAACATTACTTCTAACAAGTGGGATGATGGTATTTTAAAACTTTTAAAAATCAAGAAACATATTCTTCCAGAAGTAAAAGATTGTGCAGATGATTTTGGTTATACTCATCCATCAATCACAGGTAAATCCATACCTATTACTGGCGTTGTAGGAGATCAACAATCAGCAACAATCGGACAATGTTGTTTTGAACCAGGTTCTTTAAAAAGTACATATGGGACTGGAGCATTTATTTTATTAAATACAGGATCAAGAAAAATATATTCAAAGAATAGATTGTTAACCACGATTGGATATAGATTAAATGGAAAAACTACTTATGCTCTAGAAGGCTCAATCTTTATCGCAGGTGCAGGAGTTCAATGGTTGAGAGACAGAATGAAATTTGTAAACAAAGCACAAGAAACCGAAAAAATTGTTAAATCTTTGAAAAATAATTCTGGAATCTATTTGGTGCCTGCTTTTACCGGATTAGGTGCACCTCACTGGAAAGCTAATGCCAGGGGAGTTTTGAGTGGTATTACTAGAGATACAGGACCAAAAGAAATTGTTAGAGCAGTTATAGAGTCTGTTGCTTATCAAACTTTCGATTTATTTGAAGCAATGAGACATGATGGGTTAAGACCTAAATTGGTAAAAGTTGATGGGGGAATGGTAATGAATAATTGGTTTTCACAATTTCTTGCTGATATAAATAATGTTAAAGTCTTAAGGCCTAAGATTCATGAGACAACTGCATTAGGAGCTAGCTTTATGGCTGGACTAAAAATTGGTGTATATAAATCATTAAAAGATATATCTAAAAGGTGGAGTTTAGATAAACAATTTTCCCCAAAAGTTAGCAGCAAATTTAGAAAGAATCTAATAAAGGGTTGGAATATTGCTGTTAAAAAGACTTTAATTACTTAAATTCAATCTTAAATTGAATCAATTAAATAAAGTTTTGACAATAAAACATCAATTATATTTAATCTACTCTTTAACAACAATTTAAGGGGGAATAATGTTTAAAACATTAAAATCAATCTTAACTGTTGCTGTAACCAGCTTATTTTTAATTTCATCAGCTTACGCAGATGCGATTGGCAAATGGGCAAAAGGTGAGTTTAGTCTTTCTACTTTGTCTGAAAAAGAGAGAGTTAAAGAACTAAAATGGTTTCAAAGTGCTG